>Ga0315912_10000188_pt1 | contig 139316 bp, 120 predicted proteins | sample VfabasoilMG_FD_204469 | JGI IMG/M metagenome (GOLD analysis project Ga0315912, IMG submission 204469) | Garden soil microbial communities collected in Santa Monica, California, United States - V. faba soil | ecosystem: Environmental > Terrestrial > Soil > Garden | place: USA: California...
GAGCCAGGCCGGCCCCTACTTCACCACCACGGGCGGCACCGGCGGGATCTTGAACTCGTCCCAAGCGGGAGTGACGTTGTTGGTCAAGAGCTCGTCGATGCTGGCCGAGGCGCCGGTTCCGGTGACCAGATTGCGCTGGTTCCAGAGGTAGATGGCGGGCCCGCTCGTGATGGTCCCGTCCGCTTCCCGGATCACCGTGCTCATGTAGAGCTGCGAGGCCGGGCTGAAGCGGTTCGAGCCACGGCTGATGTCGAAAGGAGAGTTGCGCGCCGTGGAGAAGATCAAGAAGTAATAGCTGCGGCCGCTCTCCTCGTCCGTCGCATGGGAAGGCGCCCATTTGGCCCAGGAATTGTAGAGAGCACCCGCCGTGCCTTCGCAAACGGGATCGTTCGAAACGAGCCGAGTGGGTGTCCCGCCAGCCGCTGGGATCACGTAGATGTCGCTGTCGGGGCGATAGTAGACGTGATCGAACGAGTCCTCGCGGCTCGGATTGGTGGCGAACTCGGCGAGCTTGTTGAAGGCGAGGAGCTCGTCGTCGGGTGAGTAGTCGGGGTAGTACTCGAAGTCGGTCGTGTCGGCGCCAGCGACGGGCGTCGCCTCACCTCCGGCACCGGCGTTGAACGGCACCACGTAGAGGTCGACGACACTGGCTCCGCCCACCCGCCCGTCCTGCGGCAAGTCGGTCGAGGTGTAGACGATGCTCAGGCCATCGTGACTGAAATCGGGGAGGACGGGGTGATTCGCATCGCCCGTGCGGGCGATGACGTCCCAGCCAGTGCCGCGCATCTCGGCGATGGCGCGCTGCATGGCTTGGTTGTCGTTCACGTACTCGGTGGGTGTCGCGCGCGAGATGTCGACAGGCACGGTGGCCGTCGAGGCCAAATCCATCCACACGAGCTGGGTGGGGTCGTTGGAGAGCACGGAGCCGTCGTGACTGCGCCAGAACTCGTTCTCGGTGAGGACACGCTCGCTCCAGGTAGTCACCATGCGGCGCGCTCCAGTGGCCCAGTCCCCAGCAGAGAAGGTGGGGCCGCCGAGCCAGGTCATGGAGAGCATCGCCGCGCCCGCCCCGGTCAAATAGTCGGGGGCTGCTCCCGCCGTCGCTTCCTCGATGCTGTAGAGCCTGAGGTTCCACGACCAGTCATCCATCGAGGCCACCGCCTTACCGTCGGGCGTCGAGGCGTGACAGCCCACGCAGGTCGAGTGCCCGTCGGTGGTGTTGTCCTTGCTGCGCAAGAGGGCATTGTCACTGATGGCGGTGCCCCCGACGTCGCCCGGATACATGGCGCGGATGACGCCCTCGTCGCCCACGGCAAAGCCGTAGAGCGCGTTCGTTTGCTCCCCCGGCATGGTGCCGGTCGAGCCCCAGAACACCATGCTGCCCCCAGCAGCCACCGGCACGATGCGGAAGGCGCCACTCGCCGTGCCGCCACCGCTGGTCACGGTATAGCTGATGTCCTCGTCGTAGACGGAGTGGGAGAGCGCGTCCCAAGCCTCTTCCGGCAGAAGCACGGGAACGGTGGCGGAGTAGACGGTGAGCGCATGGCGCATGCGCGGTGTGCTGAGCACGACCTTGGCCGTGCTCCCGCCGCCAGTGAACGCGAACCGTGGGCGGGTCCAGGCGGCTGGGAAGAGCGTTCCGTCTGCCGGCTCGCTGACGCAGAGAGCCGCAGAGCCACCTGCATCGAGCGCCGCGCGCTCTGCCTCGCTCACGCCATCGGCGACGATCCAGGGCTGTGTCTCGTCGGCCGGGTCACTGAAGCCAACGCAATCGCTTTCACATTCCGGCACCAAGATCTCATTCGCAGGAAAGCCCGTGCCGCTCGCGCCGCCCGTCTGGTTGCCGGGATCCAAGCCCCCGCCGGCCCCAGGCGGGATGAGGCTGCCGCCGGTATTGCTGCCGCCGCCGACGCTACTGCCACCACCGCTCCCCGATGGGGGTTCCGGTGCACCGCAGGCTGCCAGAGTGGCACCGGCGAGGCTGGCAACGCAGAGGGCAGCGCCTAGGGTGAAATGGGAAGGGAGTCTCATGGGCTCGGGTCCTCGAGAAAGAAAGAGCGGAATCCCCCGAATTCTAGCGCGCACGGCGCCCGATCGCACGACGCGCTTCCGCCGGGCGGCTGCTCGGCCGCGGAGCTCTCACATGCGTCCTCTCACCTGCGCGAGGCAGCCGGGGCAGCGCGCGCGGCCAAAATGCTCGAAAGGAGGTGCTCTGCATCTCGGCCTACGCCGAAGAAGCGCCCCGAACCCCAGCTGTAGAGCCAGGGCAAGCCCAGGAAGTAGAGTCCCGGCACGCTGGTGATCCCACGCTCGTGCAGCACGATGCCGCGCTCGTCCTTCACCGCGCACGCGACCCACGAGAAGTCGCTCCTGAAGCCGACGCTCCAGACGACGGCAGCGATACCAGCGCGAGCGACATCCAGCGAGAGAGGGCTCTCTTTCGGGCGCCAGGGCGGTTCGTAGACCTCCCCCGGAGGAGCGACGATGCCACGCCTGGCGATGAAGTCGTCGATGCTCCGGTTGATGCGCCGATAGACGTCGTCGGCGTCGTCGAGGTTGGCCTCGAGATCGTCGGCAAAGGCGGCGATGCCAGCGGACGCGCTCTCGAGCGTCCCGTAGAGGCGCATGCCTTCGAGAGCGAACGCGCGCAGATCGATGTCGTGGCCGCCGTCGCGCCCCGTGACGTAGTGATTGGTCTTGTCGCGCACCTGGTCGCGGTCTGGGTGGGTGTCGTAGGGGATGTCGTAGTAGCCCATCTGGTCGAGCCACTCGGTGACGTCGCGTCCACGGTAGCGCCGCGCACAGCGCGGAGCGGTGCCTACGGCGAGGTGCACCTGGCGGCCGGCCTTGTGCAGGTCTTCGGCAATCTGGCAACCGGACTGGCCCGTACCGACCACGAGCACGGCGCCGGCGGGCAGGCTCTCCGGATTGCGATAGCTCTCGGAATGGAGATGGAGAACGTCGCTGGGAAATCCAGCGGCGGCCGCCGGAATCACGGGCACGTGATAGGCGCCCGTCGCGACGACCACCTGATCGCAGAGCAACGTTCCCGCCGAAGTCTCCACGCGAAAGCCCGCTTCGGTCGCGAGCCCGGCAGAGCCAGAGCCAGAGCCAGAGCGGAGCGAGGTCACGCGCACGCCTTCGCGCACCGGCAGATCGTACTTCGTCGCGTAGCGCTCCACGTAGTCCACGATCTCGCCTTTCAGCATGAACCCCTTTTCGTCGGTTCCGTCGTAGGGATGCCCGGGCAGCGTGCATTGCCAATTGGGCGTCACCAGGCAGAAGCTGTCCCAGCGCTTGCTGCGCCAGGAGTGGGCGATGCGCTCGGCTTCGAGCACCACGTGCGGGATCCCCGCTCCGCGCAGCAGAAAGCTCATGGTGAGGCCCGCGTGACCGCCGCCAACGACCACGACGGGAAAGCGCTCCGTCGTCTCGCGTCGAGCGTCCCGGGGCTTGCTCTGGGACAGGGAGAGCACCGTCACACCCCGAGCGCGCTCGCCTGGCGACATCCCGTGAGCGCGCTCCGTGATGGCAGCGAGCTGGTCGAGCGCGGAGCTACAGGCATAGCCGTAGCGGGCCCGGACCCGCTCGGAGGCCAACTCGAGGGCCACGGTCGCGCGCGACACGAAGTCGGGGACGGCGTAGGTCGCTCCCGCCTCGAGGTGCTCCAGGATCACGGTCGAAGGCGAGTAGCAGGTTTCCTCCTCCCCCCCGGGCCAGCGCACGCGAAAGTGAACCTCAGGCATGGACGCCGCCGAATCCCGTCAACGCTTCGCGCCCGAGGTCCCAGTAGAGCGCCCGCTCGCTGCCAGCGCAGAGCTCGAGCTGCCTTTCCTCGGTGATTTCGCCCACCACGCGGGCGCTGACGCCCCGCTGTTCGAAGCGGCCGCACACGAGGGCCGCATCCTCGGGGCGCGCGGTGAGCAAAAAGCCGTAGCTCGGGAACGCCATCAGCCAGCGCAGTGGCTCGGCGTCGGGCGGCCCGAGCACACGCGCCAGGTCGAGTCGTGCGCCCACTCCCGAGCATTCGAGGAGCATGAGCAAGGTCCCGCACAGGCCGGCCATGCTGATGTCCTTGCCGGCCCGCACCAGGCCGGCTTCCGCCAGCTCGGGTAGGATCGACAGCGCCCGTCGCAGGTTCTCTGGGGTGGCGCTGGTTGCCGCGTTGAAGTTGCCACCCTGGCCGCGATAGCTGCCGCGCAGATCGACGGCCTGCACGATGACCTCACCAGGCTCGGCATCGTAGCTGGTGATCAAGCGCCGCGCCCGACCGAGCACCGCTGCTGCCAGCAGAGTATCGCCACTGACGCGCGTGGTGTGCCCTCCCACGATGGGCACGCCGAACGTCTGGCTTGCGGCGACCATGCCCTCCAGCACCCGCTTGGTATCGCCGTCGCCGAGGTAGAGCACGTCGGTGAGCGCCCAGGGGCGTCCGCCCATCGCACAGACGTCGCTCACGTTGACCATGACCGCACAGAACCCGGCAAACCAAGGATCCGCACGCACGAACTCCCTCTGCATGCCCTCGGCAGCAAAGAGCACGTACTCCTCGCCGTCGGGCAGCGCCGCACAGTCGTCGCCATTTTCGGTCTCGAGCGTGTCCTCGAACCAGGCGCTCTTGCCACGGGCCGGGAGCACGCGCGAAACGACCTGAACGTCCTTCTTGAAGCCGATCTCCGCGCGCTCACGCAGCGCACCGACCAGAGCAGACAGTTGACCAGGGGCGAGGTTCATGGCCCGTTCATGCCACCTTGCGCACGGCTGCCCGGTACACGTCGAGGTCTGCCTGCATGAGAACGTGGGGGCGCCCGTAGAGCTCCATGGGCTCGAGCCGCCGGAAGTGGTGACGCTCGAAATAGCGGGCGTTCTGCTCCTGTACCGTGGCCAGGAAACGCTGACAGCCGAGCGCCACCGCAGTCTCGACCGCTTGCGTGATCAGCGCAGTCCCAATCGAGGGCCGGTGCCGATACTCGCGGTCGACACCGAGGCGCCCCCCGTACCAAATCCCAGACTCGGCCTCGAAAATGCGCACGACTCCCACCACGCGCTCCGGCATGCCGGCGCTCAGACTCTCGGCGACGATGGGGACGGCCTTCTCGTCGTGGGCATCGGTGTCGCTGTCCGCGAACACCTTCTGCTCCTCGACGAAGATGGCTCGGCGCATGCGAAAGTAGGCATCGAGCTGCCAAGTCTCGGTCGCCACTTGGGCCAGAAACTGCGCACTTTGGCCGGGGCGCAGGGGTTTGCCCCACGGATGAACCGCATCAAGCATGGATGGTCGCTCTTTCTCCCGGTTTGAGCGCTGGGGCAGGGGAACCCGTGGCCTCGCGGGCACGGAGGGTCGAACAGGCACCGCAGCGCCCACAGCCCGCCTTGATGTCCTGGCTGCGCAGGCCCCCACGCTGCAAGAGCTCGGACAGCTCGGAGAGCAATGCCTCCATCATCGGGGCGCTCGGGGCCGGGTGATGCTCGAGCGGCGTGCCTAAAATGGGAACGAACGGAACGACGAAAGGATAGACGCCGAGGCCAACCAAGCGCCGACACATGGCCAGGATGTCGGCAGGACTGTCGCCGAGCCCGGCCAGGATGTACGTGGAGACCTGCCCGAAGCCGAAGACGTCGACGGCTGCTTCGAATGCCTCCATGTAGACGGCGAGCGGAACCTCCGCCTTGCCCGGCATGATGCGGGCACGCACTTCTTCCGTGACGGCTTCCAGGTGGAGCCCCAGTGAATCCACGCCTGCCTGATGCAGTCGCTCGAACCAGGCAAAATCGGCCGGAGGCTCGCACTGCGCCTGCAGCGGCAGGTCCACCGCCAGGCGGATGGCTTCTGCGCAGTCGCTGAGCACTCGTGCGCCGCGATCCGAGGTAGCGGGCGTCCCGGTGGTCATGACCATGTGCCGCACGCCGTCGAGCTCGACGGCGGCCTTCGCCACCTCGGCCAGCTGGGCCGGGGTTTTCTCGGCAATGGTCGCCTTCCGCGCCAGCGATGCACCAATCGAACAGAACTGACACGAGGTCTCCCGGTGCCCGTAGCGAGTGCACGTCTGCAGCACCGTCGTGGCGAGGACGTCCGACGCGTGCAGAGTCGCGATTTTGAAGTAGGGGATGCCGTCTTCGGTCTTGCGCCCGTAGAAGCGGGGCACGGCGGGAAAGGAGAGCTCCGCCACCCAGGTGCCGTTCCGGTAGAGCTGGGCCATGCCGCGTGCGTCCACTAGCGCTTCGTAGGGTGACTGGCTCGATGCGTGACTGAGGATGGGCACCATCACCGTGTGGCCGCCGACGCTCACGGCCTTGTGATCGGTCGGGCCCGCTCCACCGCTGCGCAGCAGCCCCGGACCCGCGTCCGAGTGCCAGCGCAAGCCGAACGCCTGGAGCTCGGAGGCGAGCTCAGAGGGCCCGAAGGTCGAGCTTGGCCGGCCCGTGGCCGTCTTGGCTAGCGGGAGGGAGCGATGCATCGAGGTCTCCTGAATCGGGTGTGGAGGGCACGCCGGCGCTCTGCTCGACGTGGGGTCGAGCACGACAGTCCAGCCGGAGCGACAGGAGCTCCGGCCGGCTGTAGTGGCCCACCGAGTCCATCATGCGCTTTCGCTTTTGGATGAGCCGGAAGTCCAAGTCAGCGACCACCATGCCCTCGCCTTCGGTGAGTGGCGGCGTAAGCAAGACCCCCTCGGGCGAGACGATGGCGGTGAACGAACCGCCGCGGAGGGCACGTTCGAGCCCCGTCGTGCCGGCCACTTCGGCTACTTGTTCTGGCGTCAGGTAAGAGGTGGCGTTGACTACGAAGCACCCAGATTCCAGGGCGTGGTGACGGATCGTCACCTCCATCTGCTCGCGGAAAATGTCGCCCACCAAGGAGCCGGGAAACATCGCCACGTGGATCTCCTCGTGGTCGGCCATCAGCGCGTAGCGAGCCAGGGGATTGTAGTGCTCCCAGCAGGCGAGCGCGCCCACTCGGCCTGCCCTCGTGTCCACGGCGTGCAAGCCGTCCCCTTGGCCCTGACCCCAGATCATGCGCTCGTGATAGGTGGGCGTGATCTTGCGCCGATGAAGCACGAGGCTGCCGTCGGCATCGAACACCAGTTGGGCATTGTAGAGGGTGCCGTGGTCGCGCTCGTTGATGCCGATGGCGACGACCACTCCGTGCTTTCGCGCCGCGCGCCCGATGCTCTCCGTCACCGGACCCGGGACATCCACCGACTGCTCCATCAAGAGCATGTGGTCGGCGCCTTGCGACACGGGCGGCTTGATGAAGGAGAAGTACGGGTAGTAGGGGATGACGGTCTCGGGAAAGACGACGAGCTCGGCACCCTCCGCGCCGGCCTTCTCGATCCAGGCGCACACGCGATCGGTCGTGCCCTCCCGACTGTAGAGTACCGGGCTGAGCTGAACGGCCGCAGCCCGGACCTTCCGCATGCTCGCTCCCACGGCAGCCGCTCAGACCGTCCAGGTGTTCAAGATGAAGGCGCCATCCTTGCGGTGCAGCAAGATGAGATCGAGCACGTCGAGCGGGTTGATCGGACGGACGCCTTCGATCAGAGCGCCCTCACCGTGGCCGTAGAGCGCCTGCAAGGCGAAGCGGCAGGCGTAGACCTTGCCCCCTTCCGACATGAAGCGGCCGAGCTGCCCATTGAAGTTCTGGTGCCCCGGGAAGGCTTCGTCGCCGAGCTTGGGGAAGCCGCGCTGCACCCCGAGCGTCACGCCGGGTCCGTAGAGCAGTACGGAGGTTTCGAATCCCTTGCGCTTGAGGCGAATGGCTTGGAGGAGATTGACCAGGCCAATCGAGCCCTCGAACGCCACCGTGTGGAAGGTGACCAGGGCCTTCTCACCGGGGCTGGCCTTGACGTCTTCGAAGACCTTCTCCTCGTAGTCGACCAAGAAATCGCCGGGTTTGTTGGGGGGATTCGTCACCTTGGGCATGGGGGTCCTTTCGCTGGTCCTTCGGGGTGTGGTGCCGCGCCGCGACAGCAGCGGGCTCGTGCGCCGGGTGCATTGCGAAGGCCGTGCCAGGTGCAGACGTGGAAGCGCTCAGACACCGGGCTCGGCACAAAGCGCGCATCCGCCGACGAGCGGAAACTCACCAAACTTGGTGACTCGCTAGTTCTGGCGAGCGCGCTCGCGAATCCTTCCGACCCGAGCGCCCGGAGCGTTTCGGGATGCGCACTGCGACCGACGGGCGCGGGACACGAAACCTGCCGGCAACCCTCCGGCGCTGCTGCCAGCGGACGCTCCGATCGGCATGCAGCTGGACGCGCTCCAATCCTTGGCGCTTTCGGTGGCGGCGGCGCGGTCCCCGGATTCCGTGCTCACCGAGATGGTCCAGGGGCTCGGCATGTGGGAAGGGGTGGCCCTGGCCCGCGTCTGGCTGCTCAACCGGCCGGAGGGCGAGCCCCCTTTCCTGGAGCTCAAGGCCAGCATCGGCGCCTCGATCGTCGATCCGGACAAGCGCTGGAATCGCACCGACGGTGGTCACGCCAAGATCCCCCTGCACTGGGGGAAGGTGGGCAAGATTGCCTCGACCAACCAGTCGCTCCTCCTGCACCGCGGACCGGGTGACTGGCTGGTGGAGCCGGCCTGGGCCGAAGCAGAGCGCATCGAGAGCTTCGCTGGCCAGCCGCTGTCGTTTCGCCGCGAAGTGCTGGGGGTGGTGGCTTTCTTCAGCCGCAAGCGTTTGGGCAAGGAGGACCTCGGTTGGCTCCGGGTCTTTGCCGATCATGCGGCAGTCGCCATCGCCAACGCGCGCGCCTTCGAAGAAATCGCGCGCCTGAAGGAAAGCGCCGAGCGCGAGCGCGACTACCTGCGCGAGCAGGTTCGGCAGGCGCACGACCGAGAGATCGTCGCGGAAAGCCCGGCCATGAGGCGCGTGGTGGAGCAGGCGCTGGCGGTGGCGCAGGCAGACTCACCCGTCTTGGTGACCGGGGAAAGCGGGGTGGGCAAGGAGCTCGTGGCCTCGCTGGTGCACGACTCGAGCAGGCGAAAAGGCGGTCCGCTCGTCCGCGTGAACTGCGCCAGCGTGCCGCGCGAGCTCTTCGAGAGCGAATTCTTCGGCCACGTGCGGGGCGCCTTCAGCGGGGCCTCGCGCGACCGACAGGGTCGCTTCACGCTGGCCGACGGCGGCACGCTGTTCCTGGACGAAGTCGGCGAGATCCCGCTCGAGCTCCAAGGCAAGCTCTTGCGCGTCCTGCAGGAGGGGACGCTCGAGCCGGTCGGCGACGACCACACGCGGCGCGTCGACGTCCGCATCGTGGCTGCGACCAACCGCGACCTCGAGGCCGAGGTCGAACGTGGGCGCTTCCGCCGGGATCTCTACTATCGGCTCAGCGTCCTGCCCATTTTCGTGCCGCCCCTGCGCCAGCGCCGCGAGGACATCGTGCCGCTCGCCCGCCAGGCCCTCAAACGCAGCTCCGAGCGCCTGCGCCTGCCGGGGCGCGAGCTCAGCCCGAGCGACGAGGCGACGCTGCTCGCCTACGATTTTCCGGGCAACGTGCGGGAGCTCTGCAACATGATCGAGCGAGCGCTCGTCTACGACTCGGTGGAAGGGGGCGCCCTGATGCTGGAGTTGCCGAGCAAGGCTTCCACTCTCCCGGCTGCGCCGAGGGCCAAGGAGGACGAGACCGTCCTCTCCGAGCGTGCACTGCGTGAGCTCGAGCGGCAGAACCTGCTCAGGGCCCTGCAAGCGACGCACTATCGAGTGGCGGGCAAGGCTGGCGCGGCGGAGCTCCTCGGTCTGAGCCCGAGCACGCTCACCTACCGCATGAAACAACTCGGGATCGCGAGACCACGCTGAGCGCGCCCCGCCTTGGTCGCCGCCCTAGGTAGAATCTTCTAGCGAAGAGGAGGTGCGAGATTTCACACCTCCTCTTCGTTCGCGTGGGAGTGTTACGGCACTCGAATCTCCGCTCTAAGGCTCAGCCGTCCCAAACACTCAGTCGTGTGGCTCTTGGCCCTCAGCGCAGGGTGCGGGTCGACGCCGGACGGCAGTCTTGACGGCGCTGGGGGAAGCGTTCCGGTCGGCGGAACCGGAGGTCTGGAAAGCGGTCCAGGCGGCAGTCCCATGGAGACCTCAGGCGGCTCCGCAACGGGCGGAACCGGTATGGCCGCGAGCGGCGGTGGTGCATCGGATTCTGGTGGCGCCAGTGCGGCGGGCGGTCTTCCGAACACGGGCGGTGCCGCTGCAACCGGGGGGGGGACGAATACTGGGGGTGCGAGCAGCTCCGGGGGTGCCACAAGCTCTGGCGGCGCGACCAGCTCTGGCGGGACGGGGGGAAGTGGAGCTTGTTCTGGGCAAGGCAAGATTGAGTTCGTGGCCAGCTTCGATGCGAGCGTGGCCGACGGCTTTCGCGCAGGGCTCTCCGCATGCATTGCCACAGCGGGCGCGCTTTGGAACGAGCTTCTCACCGTTCCGTTCGACGCCACGCTCGAAGTGCTCGTCTCCTACGATGCCTCGATTCCCACGGCTAACTCTCACTCGACGACGACCGTGGAATGGGACGCCCAGAGCAACATTTACGAGGTCAGTGCGGCGTACGAGATTCGTACCGGCGAAGATCCCAACGGCATGGCGGCGGACATTCAGATCAACTTCGGGACCGCGCTCACCGATGGAACCTATTGGTTCGATCCCGATCCGACGGAGCGGACGGCTGCCATCCCGTCAGGCAAGGTCGATGTGCTGAGTACCTGCGCGCACGAGCTGGGACACGCGATTGGATTCTCGGGTGCTCGCAGCGCCTCGACCGGAGAGCTTCCAGGTTACAGCTTCCTTTACGACGAGCACTCGACGCCCGTGGGGGACTACTACTACTTCACAGGCACCGAAGCCGAGGCTGCCTACGGATCGATGGTTCCTGAAACAGCGCAGATCCTCGAACACCTCGGCAACGTTTCACCCGGGCCAGGCTACGACCTGGACCTCGATCTCATGCATGGGACCCCGACCCGCTATCAGCACCGCTACTCCCCGACGGAAGTGGACTGCGGCATCCTGGCGGACCTTGGACTTCCCATCACGGGGACGCCCGCTGCGGCTGCCGTGTGCAGTGCCTGGCAAGGCTCGCAAGGCCCGCAAGCTCGGGCCAAAGCATTGGTGAGTCCGAGGCTGGGGCCGACGCCTTCGTTCGTCGAGTGAAGCGCTCTGCTATCCGCGCGGAGAAGCACGTAGGGGGACGCCCGCGCCACGCCGGGGGGCGCGGCGCGGGCCGAGAACGGACGCTCAGTTCTCGGGAATGCAGAGCTCGCCTTCGCTCGTCAGGTCGGGCACGTAGCCGGTCTCGCAGTCGCCGCCGCCGTCAGGGGGCCCACCGCAAATGAACTCACCCTCGCTGGTGAGGAAGAGCTCGTAGTTGGGCGGGCACTCGTCGCCGGGGGGCGGCGGGCAGTCTTCGGGCAGCACTTCGACGGTGTTGTTCTCCGCCTTGGCGGGCGACGCGTGGACGTACTCGATGATGGGTTTGCAGAAGCCCGAGTCACCGAAGGCATCGGGGTCGATCCAGAGCTCGTAGACCATGCGGAAGTCCCACTCGGGCACATCGACGCTGGGGGCGTAGCCGTCGCCACTCGGGCAGGGGGAGTTCACGGTATCGCAGTAGCCGCAGCCGTTCATGTTGCGGTCGATCGAGGTGCCCACCGCCAAGACTGACTCGGCATCGCCGACGAACATCTCGCCTTCGCCGCCGGTCACGCCGAGATTGGCGTAGCCGCAGGCGGCGTCTGCCACTTCCGAGATGAAGTCGACCTTCATGTGCATGGAGAGGTCGCCGTCACAGTTCTCGAGCTTGAGCTCGACGTGGTCGCTGCCGACCAAGTCCTTGAACGTGTGGCCCGGCTGCACCGTCCCGTCCGGGTCCATCTTTCCGCCCATCTTCGGGGTCCAGCCGGTGTCCGCCGAGCACTCGCCGTAGACGGTGTCGACGAAGTCCGGATCGAAGATGACCCGCAGGTGGACGTACTCCTGGCCGTTCACGACCTCGAGAATGTGCTCCACCGTGGCCGACGGCTCCTCGATGCCCTCGCCGTAGAAGCAGACGGCACCCGCGTCCTTCACCTCGACCGCTACGTCGCCGAGGCCTGCACTGGTGGAACACTCGCCGCCAGGTCCGAGGCACTCCTGCGCCGTCACCGGACCACAGCCCGGCTGCAGCGGCGCCGCATTGGAACCGCCGCCAGGAATGGGCGTCACACCGATCAGTACCGTGCCCCCATCCGTGCCGGACCCATCCGTGCCCCCATCCGTGCCGGACCCATCCGCGCCGCTGGAGTCCGTGGCGCCGTCGGAGTCGCCGGAGTCCGTACCGGAACTGCCGCCTCCCCCGCACGCTCCCATGAGTGAGGCGGAAGTGCCTGCGATGAGCAGGGGAAGCCATTTGCGTGTGAGCCTGTGCGCCATTTTCGATCCAGTCCCTTTCATCCAGTCTTTCGAGAATCACTTCACCACGTCGAGCGGACAGCCAATCGAGTAGAACAGCTGGTCACCCGTCGCCTTGACGGAACCGCACGTCTCCTCACACAAATGAATCATCGTCGGAGTCGCGGGGTCGTCGAAGTACCAGCCCGAAGCACCGTCTTCGCACCCGCTCTCGCTCTCGACGCGCGGCACGTCGACGTAGCTGCAAGCCTGGTCGAGGTAGGCCACCGTCGATGCTTCGAGGTCGACGGAGCTGGCGTCGCTGGCTTCAGCGGCCAACTTCAGGTCGCAAGGCAGCTGCGCCGAAGCACGCACGGCGCTCAGGGCTTGCAGGACCTGGTCGGCGTTGTCTCGATCGGCCAGGTAGGCCTCTTTCGTGCCTCCGCCATCGGCGATCTGATCCAAATTGTTCAGTGACGGCCCGACCCCCAGCACGTAGGTGGAGATGCCGGTCTCGCTCAGGCAGTCGGCGGCGGCCGCTACGGCGTCGTCGAGGGTCGGCGCGCAGACCTCCTCGCTGAGGGGTGCCTTCGGCTCGCCGTCGGTCACGAGCAGGATGGCGGGACGGCGCCCCGGCTGGGTCGCGCGGTACTGCTCGACGTAGTCGCACGCTCCGCGGATGGCCGACCCAGTCGGAGTCTCTCCTGTGGGCTCGCGCGCGTCGAGTGAGCTGAATAGATCTGGGTTGACCGCCGGCACCGGACCGACTTCGACGGCGGCCTCACGATAGTGCGCAACGTCGCAGCTGGTCTCGCCGAGGGGCTGATGTCCGAAGTAGCCGATGCCGATGCCAACGCCGACGGTGTCTTCGTCTTCCAGGAAGGCCCGCACTGCCTGCCGCACGATGTCCATGCGCGTGACGCCGCTCGCTTCGTCGACGACCGTGGCCATCGAGCCCGACTGGTCGAACATCAAGTAGAGATCGAGCGGGACCGCTTCGCCCTGGTAGACCTCACTGGCGCAGCCGTCGGCGACGGTCAGGCCCAGGCACTGCCCGTCCTCGTCCAGCCCGCCGCTCGAGCCAGAGGGGGAGCCCCCCGGCCCGCCCACGTCGAGCCCGGATCCGCCCCCACTCGGGGCAGCCCCATCCGCCACGGAGTCCAGGCTGGCGCCGTCGCCCCCACAGGCGAGGAGACCACCCGAGCCCACGACCAAAAGCAGCCCAAGGGATGCGCATGTGTGCGTCATTCGGGGGGTGAGGTGATCGCTGGCAGCGGAAACGGCTCATGGATCGTTTCCGGGGGGTAAAAAAAGATCCCTGGACCGTGCCGGGCCACTCCGGTCACCTTTGGAAGTGGCCCATGCTCGCCCAGGCCCCAAAACCCCGGAGTGCCGACTCCAACGTCGTTCCGCTCTCGACGAGCGACGACGCCATCGTCCAAGGCTTGAAGAGCGGGGAGCCGTGGGCGGCGGATGCCCTCTACGAGCGCTACGCCGCGAGCATCGAGCGCATTCTGCGCCGCACCCTGGGCGGCGAGCGCCACACCGAGCTTGCGGACGTGCTGCACGACGTCTTCGTGGAAGCCATCCACTCGGCGCCTAGCCTGCGTGACTCCGTCGCCCTCTTGGCCTGGCTGCAGAAGATTGCGGTGCACACGGCCTACCGCACCATGCGCCGAAGGCGCGCGCGCAGCTGGCTCTGGTTCCGACAGCCCGAGGACCTGCCCACGGTCGTGCACGACGATCCGGCTCCCGAGGTGCGCCAGGCGTATGCTGCCTTCTACGACCTGCTCAAGCGCCTTCCAGCGCGGGAGCAGCTGGTGTTCACTCTGCGCTACGTGGAAGGCATGGAGATCGCCGAGGTGGCCCTGCTGACGGAAACCTCGCTCTCGACGGTCAAGCGCCAGCTCGCTCTGGCGGAAACACGGTTCACCAAGCTGGCCGAGCGCAGTCCGGTGCTAGCGGGCTATCTCACGGAGGGCACGAAATGGATCCGCTGAAGGAGCGACTGCTACGGCTCGGTCAGACGGTGGCCGACGCTTCCGACCGGTCGGCGGATCCGCGTACGCTCGCGACGGCTCGGCAGCGCCTGCGCCAGACGCTATCGCGCCCACCAAGGTCGCACGGAGCCGCGCTCACGCTCGGCGTCGGCCTCGCGCTCGCTGCCGCGGTCGGCATCGGCTCGTATGCTCTTTGGGCGCAGTCCAGGCAGGCACCGCTCACGTTCAACGTCGAGGCGCGCGAGGAGAGCACCGCGAGAGCCGTCCAGACCGGCGAGCTCGAGACCAAGCAGCTGCACTTTTCCGATGGCACCACGGTCGCGCTGCAACCATCGAGTGAGATCGAGGTGCGCTCCCTCACCAGCACCGGCGCCACGGTCGGGCTGACCAGTGGCCGGGCGCGGGCGAGCGTCGAGCGGACACAGGATGCGGCGTGGCGCTTCTTGGCCGGGCCATTCTTGGTGCAGGTCACCGGGACCGAGTTCGACTTGGCCTGGGACCCGAAGAGCCGGGTGTTCGAGCTGGCTCTGCACGAGGGTTCCGTGGAGCTCACCGGTCCAGGCGTCAAAGGCACACGCCGAGTGGGGCAGGGCGAATACGTGCGCCTGGCAGCGGCCGCCGACGAGGGCGGCGGAGAGAGTGCCGATCGGCGCACCCCGGCAGGCGACGCGCCGGGCGCTGGTGCAGACAAAGCGGCCACCGAGTCCAAGGCGGCCGGCCCAGAGCGAAAGGCCGATGCACCCCCGAAGGGGGCCGGCTGGGCCGAGCTGATCCGCGCCGGAGAGCGGCAAGCTGCCTTCCGAGCGCTGGACAAGGCGGGACCAGCCGCCCTGGCCCAGGCGAGCACACAGGATCTCTGGGACCTCGCGAGCGCCGCGCGGCTGGGCGGACGGCCCGAGCTGGCACGAGATGCGCTCCTGACTTTGCGCAAGGGGCACGGCGCGCGCGGACAAACGGCGTTCTTGCTTGGTAAGGTGGCAGCTGACCAACTGGCGGCGAAGTCCGAGGCAATCAAGTGGTTTCAGACATACCTGGCCGAAGACCCAAGCGGCCCTCTGGCGGAGCAGGCGCTAGGCCGGTTGATCGAGCTGCAGGCGGGAACGCGCGCTGGCCGAACCTTTGCCAAGGAGTACCTCGCTCGCTACCCACAGGGCTCCTACGCCTCCTTCGCGCGCTCGCTCTTGCGCTAGTCTGCTGCTCGTTCGCGCGGCCGCTGGGAGCGCAACCAGCAGACGTGCTCGTGGTCGCAGCTCCGGGGGCCAAGCGCGGCGGTCAGCTCCTGGCCGATGAGCTCGAGCTCGTCGACTTGTCGGTGAAGCAGGTGAGCGGCCCGCGTGAGCGCGCCGAAAGCGAGCAGGCGGAGGGCGAGCACCGCGCGGTGGTCTGGCTGGACGACCAGCAGGGTGCCGTCATCTGGCTGAAGGACGAGCCCGAAGGCTCACCGGCTCACGAGGTCGAACGCACCGCGACGCCGGAGCTCCTGGCCCTCCGCACTGCGGAGGTGCTGCGCGGTCGCCTCTTGCCCGCCGAAGGCTCGGAGCCGAGCGGGTGGGGCGGCGGGTCTCCCGGGACCGCGACCGATCCGCCCCTGCCGATCCGACGGTTTGCCCTCGCTGGCGGTCCCGGCGTGATCGCCAGCTCCTACGCCCAGCCTCTCCCCAGCTTCAGCCTGCAGTTCGTCTACCGGCCGTGGCCCATCGTGAGCGTCGGTGCCTTTGGCATCGGTTCACTCACGCAGAACGGCTGGCTCGTCGACCCCGTGCAATTCTCCACGTCCCAGTTCTCGTTCGGCGCCGCGTTCGGGGTGCGCTGGCTCGATCCGCCCGCCGCGCGCTTCCACTCCGACTTGGTGCTCCGGAGCGCGGTGCGGCGACTGCAAGTCCGCACCGAGGGTGGTGGGCCCATGGGGAAGGTCAACGCGAACCTTTGGGGGCCTACCTTCGACTTCGGGGTCGGCGTTTCGTGGGAGCTGGCGCCGTGGTTCGACCTCGGCCTCGAATCTTGCTTCATCGTGGGCCTGCCGCTGGGCCGTTCCATCTTCAAGGACGACGGCAAGGAGCCGCCGGCCGACGCGCCCATCATCGCGGCGACCGCAAGCACCGATCCGGACTTCCAGGTGGTGACGACGTTCCTGGCGAGCGCGAGCTTCTGAAACGATCAGTCCGCGGCTCGGTCGTAGGCGCAGCGGAAGCCGATCGACGTCATGCGCGCTTCCGGGACCTCGCCGCTGCGCACGGCGGCTCGCAATGTGACCGCCTCGAAGGAATACGCTCCACCGCGCAGCACGCGGTGTGTGCCCGACGACACGCGCGCGCAGTCCTCGCAGCTGGCGCCTGCCCCGGAGTACCAGTTGGTGTCCAGCCAATCGAGCGCCCACTCCCACACGCCGCCCGCTAGATCCTCGCTTTCGTAGCGCCCTTTCCCCGCGGGGTGCGCGCCCACTGGACCCAGGTCGGCAGGAAAGAAACCGGCCAGCTCGGAGCTCGGGTCCTCGTCCCCCCAGGGGTAGAGCCGGTTCTGCTCACCGCCCGCCGCAGCACGTTCCCATTCCGCTTCCGTGGGGAGGCGGCCGCCGCTCACGCTGCAGAACAAGAAGGCCACTGGCCAGCTGACGCAGTTCGCCGGGAAGGCTTCGTGCGCCCCGGGCTCTGGCGTGAAGGTGGCTTGCTCGCCGCAGGAGAGCTGGGAGAGCAGCTCCTGGCGTGAGTCGGGCAGCGCCGCGGCGAACTCACTTTGCCAGCCGCTGCCGAGGACGAGCGGATGAGCCCCGCTGCCTTCCGTGGGCAATGCGAGCGGGTAGGCGTCGTAGAAGATCCGCAAACGGGCGACCGTCACCTCGAAGCGGTCCAGCCAGAACGAGCTGACGCTCACGGTGTGCTCCGGCGCCTCGCCAGGAGCGCAGCTTTGCTCGGGGGGGCAGGCGTCGCTCCCGCTCGCGCTGCGGCCCATCGGGTACGACCCGCCATCGACCCTCGAGCGCTCGCCGCTTGCCTCGGGCAGGGCCGCTCCCCCCACCCCGCTGGGTTGGCTCCCGCCGGAGCCGCTGGGGCTACCTGCAAACCCCACAGCCCCGCCGCTCCCCGAAAGGCCCCCCGTGCCGCTTCCCGGCAGGCCGCCGGAGCCGGCGGCGAGATCGGCCTCGTCGGTCCCGTCTACCGAATCGGCGGCGCCCCCGTTCGAGCAGGCGAGGGAGGCGGGCGCACACACCAAGAGCAGAGCGAGCCCCTGAAGCGGGGCCCGGAATCGACGAGCATCCATGCGTGCTGTCGAGGTGACGCGCGGCGCGCGGCGCGGCTCAGGAAAACTAGAGCCCGAGCACGACGCCGGCTTCGGGGGTGAACAGGAAGGCGTGCGTGCTCGAGCTCCCGCTCGGCACCGCGGCCCAACCAACGTCGACCCCGAAGTTGAATCCAATCAGGGAACGCGCCCCCCAGGGGCGCCAGATGGCCCGGGCGAGCGCGTCGACACCGTACTGCGCCGCCCCGAGGGGATATCCGTTATCGGGAGCGCCAATGCCCACTTGCCCCCCCGCCATCATCTGACCTGCGAAAGCGAGGCCAAACTCGAGCTCGAACGGCGAAGCGGGGCCGAAGCGAAAGCCGACCGTGGGACCGCCGGTGAGGCGCATCACCGCATTGAAATCGGTGTAGGGGATGCCATCGCCACCGGCCAGCACCGCCGTCCCGCTCGCGGTGCCGCGAAGCCCCACGCGCAGCTTCTGCGAGGGCGCGTAGCCCAAGTTGAGGCCCACTACCGGGCCGAAAACGAGCATCGGGGAGGCAAACGAGAACTGCTCAGCGCTGCCACCGGTCGCGTCCTCGAACGACGTGGTCTGCATGGCAAAGCCAGGACCAGCAGCGTTCACCTCCAGCTTGATCAGGGGGCCCGTTGCCGGGGTGTCACTGGCCTCGGCCCACGCGATGCTCGGCAAGCAGCTCATCGCCGCGAGGACCCCCATCGAAAACTTCCATCCAAAACGAGTGATCGCCATGCAGGGTACCAAAGCAACGCTCGTGCCGAAGGGCGCGCGACGGCGGAGATCGCCTGCAAGCCGCTGATTCGCAACCATTTTGGGGCGCTGCCATGACAGGGTAGTCGCGCCTCGATCCGGGAAGGACTTTTTTCTGGCTGCGCGGACACAGCGCACGAAGGCATCCCAGCGGAAGGCCGTCACGAGGCAGCCGAAACCGGCAGGCATGGCGCTTCGGTCATAGGAGAAATCCGTGATGGATGCGGGCTGCTCGAAGCAACGGCGAGCGCCGCCGCATGCGCCTCCCGAGCGCTGCCGCCGTATCCGCCTCAGAGGACCCGGTGCGCGATCTCGCCCGCAAGCGCCAAGAGCACCGCAGTACCGAGCGCAGGGATGAAGCCCGTCACCGTGAAGCGGGAGCTGAAGGCGCTGGTCAGCCGCACGACGATGGCGGCTGTGATGAGCTGGGTGATGAAATGGAACACGAATCCGAGACCCAGCGTGGCGACGCCGAGTACCACGAAAATGAGCCAGTGAAGGAGATACGACAGCAGCGAGAAGATCGCCGCTACCCAGAGCGCGTCGGCGTAGTCGCCGACCAGCTTCACACCGTCGAAGATCTTCGACGCCAGGAGCACCGCCCCTGCCGCGAGCGCCCAAGACACCAGCCACGCGAGCATGACGCCGAGGAGAGCAGCTTTCGTCGGTGGGCGGAAGCGCGCGGTGGACTGAGGTTCCCCGGCTCGCCGTCCGCGCTGGTATGATGGACGGCATCATGCCCCGCGTCGTCGTGATTGGAAGCGCCCTTGCCCTGGCGCTGGCCGCCGTGGGCGCGTGGCGGCTCTCCGAGCAGAACCGCGCGGAAGCGGACCGGAAAATGCGGGAGCTCGAGCGAATGCTCCAGGAAGCGCAAGCGCGTGAGGCAGCCCAGCAGTCAGAACGCCCAGCCGGGCCGCGCGACCAACGGGGACAGCCGGAGGCAACCGGCGGAGCGCCCACCCATGGCCCCACTGATTTTCCCCTACGAAAGTCCGAGCCACCGGAGCCTCTGGAAAAGTTCCTGAGAAAGCCAGCGCGCTGAGGTGTGCGCACCGATTCATTCAACGCGGACCAGCGCTGACCCTTGCTCGAAGGAGAACAGCGCGTCGTCATGCTCCATCGTGCCGGCCAGATAGAATCTGTCAGCACTGAAGGCGTACGAGTCAACGGTCACGACTGGCAGGTTCCACGCGTCCTGAAGCTCAGCTCGACAGTCCACCCCTTCGACTGCGCGAACGTCGCCCGAAGTGGTGCGCCCTGGCAGCGTGCATCCATAGCCCTGGATGAAGAGCGACCCGTCATCACGCTCCTCGACGTAACCTGACCCGACGCCGTGCGTCGAGACGGACCACCCGTCGCCCTCCCCTTCCAGCAGGAAATCGCCCTCGTAGTACCAGAAGGTTGACCCTTCGGCGCCACCGCCACCGTTTGCGCCAAGGGCTCCGTCCAGGACGCCGCAGAGGTCCTCGCCGGTGGCCGTGGCCTGGCCCCACGCGACTAGGACTGACCCAGCAGCCTCATCGACGCGGACGGCCTTGTACACGCGCTGAGCAAGTCCCAGTTCGGCCGCGCCGGACCCGGGAATCGGCTGGCAGGCTACTCCAGCGGCGGTCATCAGACCTCCTTCCTGGACGAGCGGCACTCTGCAGCCATGAACCAGCAGGGCGGGTTCATCGCCCTCTTCGATCTCCAAAGGGGAGGTTGATTTCATCGTGCTCGTCCCCTTGCCGCACTGGTCGGTGACGTCCTGAAACGCGCCGTAGGCAAGATAGGTCTGACGGATCTGCGGGAGTCCACTCCCACCTGCCGTCCCGCTGTCCCCGCCCGGCGGGGAACGATCGCAGCCGCAAGCTGACAACATGGCCAGGCCCAACAAGCAGCTAGAAACACTCGAAGCTCTTCGATTCATCGTCCCCCGCTACCCCGCGCGCGAGCGTGAGCTATTGCGGGCGCGGCACTGCCGTCGCGGGAGCCCACCGCTCATGACGTGCGAGGCGGACCGATCTGGACACGAGTCGAGAAAAAAATCGAGTCCCCACCTCCGCCCCAGGCTCCGGACGCCAGGCCCGGGTGCTCCCAGCGCTCACCAGCGTCACACAGCGGCCTCGAAATCACACAGCCGCCTCGAAAAATGGAAGGAAGATCGCGCTCGGCGCGTGCGGATTGACGGGGGGCGAGATCCCGTGAATGGATGGGCAGGAATGGGAGAATCGAGTGAGATGCGCGGCCAGAGACAGCTCGAGCTGAGTCGTCGAGAGGCAACCTCGATCCTGACCCTGGGCGCGCTCGGTGCGGTCAGCGGCTGGAGCGCGCCGCTCCTGGCCGCGGAATGGGAGAAGATCGACGACGAACACGGCATCGAAGTGTTCAAGAAGGACCTGCCCGATACCGCTCTGACCGCGTTTCGCGGGCGCGGCATCATCCAGGCCCCGATCGGCAAGCTGATGTGGGTCATGAGCGACAACGTCCACCGCACGGAGTGGGTGGACCGGCTCGTGAAGAGCGTCATCCTCCAGCAAGAGGACGGCTACTCGAGCATCGTCTACCAGGAGTTCTCGACGCCGGCCCTCGTCGCCAAGCGGGATTTCGTCTACCGGGCGCGAGCCCGCAGCCTGCCGGACGGATCGGCGAAGCTCGAGATCGCCTCCGTCCATCACCCGCACGCGCCGCCGACCGTGGGGGTGCGCGGAGAGCTGCGCGACACGTCGTACCTCTTCGTGCCCAAGGGACCAGGGGCCACGTTCGTCGACGTCTCCGTCGTCACGGACCCCAAGGGCAGCCTGCCCAAGTGGGTAGTGAACATGATTCAGAAGAGCTGGCCCATGAACACCCTGATGGCCCTGCGGGAGCACGTGAAGAAGCCGTTCGTGGGCACCCTGCGGCCCCCGCCGGCGCGTTGACGAAGCGCAGTGCCCTTCTCCTGCTAGACTAGACGGTGATGGGGGAGTTCTTCGAGAGGTGGTGGCCCAGCATCGCCGGGGCCGTGGCGCTGACGCTGGCGGGCCTACTCCTCTGGCCGCGGTCGTCGACCCCTTCGGTCGGGGCGGAGAGGGCTCCCGCAGCGGCGCCTGTTGGACAGGCCGAGCCGGCGGAAGCAGCGCCGTCCTCCGAGGACGTGCAGCGGGCGCGCGTGCTGGAGCAGGCGAGGCGCGATGCCGAGTTGAAAACGGCCGCGGCAGCCCAAGGCACCGAGCCGGAAGACCGCGCCGCGCCCGACGGGGCCCAGCCCGACGGGACCCAGCCCACACGCCAGGAACCGTCCCGCACGGTCACGCTCGACCAGGACTCGCCCGAGGTGCGCCGCGCGCTCGGCAAGGTGGAGGTCGAGCTCTACGAGACGTCCTGGTGCAAGTACTGCCGAAAGACCCGGCTCTTCCTGGATCGGAGCGGCATCCGCTACCGCGCCTACGACATCGAAGCGGACCAAGCGGCTCACGCACGTCGCGCACAGATGCCCGGCAGCGGCGTGCCGCTGACGGTCGTGGACGGCCAGATCATCAACGGCTTCTCGGAAGAGGCCCTCAGCGCTGCCTTCCAAAGCGCCATTCAAAGGCGCCTCGCCAGTCGCTGAGGGTTCCCCCCCTCCAAGCGACAGCGCTCGGCGCGATGCACTATTCGTGGATCACGACCTCGTCGGCGTTGTCCAAGGTCAGCGGTTCTTCGAGCTCCACTCCGTTGGCGTAAAGGGCAAACGCAAGCACATCGACCAACTCCTGGTCGGTGACCTGTTCGGGACCGTCGGCAGGCATGTATTCGTCGGCGAATACGAAGATGTCTGCCGCGGTGTTGAAGTTGTTGGTGCGGAACTGGCGGTCGTCCGGTGGCACCTCGGGCAGCGCCCCCGGGCCCACGACCGCAGGTGCGTCCTCGGTGCCCTGCCCCGAGTCGCCGTGACATTCGGCACAGTACTCGCCGTAGAGCTCGCCGCCGTCCTCCACCTGCTGCTCGAACGTGCGCGTGTCGACGGGGTCGGAGCTACAGGCCGCGAGGCCAAAGCCGAGCGCGATCGTGGAGGCAAGGAGGGTGAGCGGAAGAAGGCGTGGCTGGGACATGGTACCCGGTGGACGCATGCCGGAGGTGAAACGTTACAGGGGGATGCCGGTCCCGCGGGCGCAGCAGGGATTTCGCGACTAGAAAGGAAGAACGACAGGGGGGTGTAACGAAATGCCGTCGCCGAACGACCGCTCCAGCGTGAAGGCCCACGCTTATGCTCTCGCCTCCGAGGCTCCCGCAGCGCCCCCGCGGGCTGCAGTGCCCCAACAGTCGGATCCGCCACCGTCGGCACGGATGTCCGAGCTCGAGGCCGTGATGCGCCACAACAACCAGCGGCTGTTTCGTGTGGCGCGCTCGGTTCTGCGCAACGACGCCGACGCAGAGGAGGTCCTGCAAGAGGTCTACTTGGCAGCGTTCTCGAGCTGGCCCACCGAGCAGCCGAGCGACGTCTCCGCTTGGCTGATCAGTGTCACCTTTAGGCGCTGCATCGACCGCGTGCGGGCGAACGTCCGCCGAGGCCGCCTCGGCCACGAAGTGCCCAACGGAGGCGTGACGACGCTGCCGCAAAGCCCCGAGCATCTGGCCTCCCAACACGACGTGCTGCGTCGACTCGAGCGAGCCGTGGACTCGCTGCCGGTCGGCCTGCGCCTCGTCTTCATGCTGCGGGACGTGCAGGGGCTGTCCGGGACCGACACCGCGAACGCGCTTCGCATTGCGGAGCCTGCGGTGCGGGTGCGCCTCAACCGAGCCCGCGCCCGCCTGCGCCTGGCCCTCGGTGCGACGAGTTTTTCCGATCTCAACCAAACCTTCGAGTTTGGAAGCAGCCGCTGCGACCGGCTGGTCGCCTCGGTGCTGGCTCGCGTGGGTCCTAGCGCCGCCAGCGTCCGAGCCTGATTCAGCTGGCTCGCGCGGCACAATTCGGCGCGCTCACTGGAAGAGCCCAGGCCCGAGCTGCCGAAAGTCGGCGCCTGGAACGTCGCGGAAACAGTCGGCCCGCAGGATGGGAGGCTGAGCGCACAGCTCCCCTCATGGAACATCGTCCCGTCGACATCCTGTGGGTGCTCGTCTCGAGCGGCCTGGTGTTCATCATGCAGATGGGCTTCCTCTGCCTGGAAGCCGGCTTCACCCGTTCCAAGAACTCCATCAACGTCGCGCTGAAGAATCTCACCGACTTCGGCATCTCGCTCGGGTTCTATTGGGCGGCCGGCTTTGCGCTGATGTTCGGAGCCAGCCCGAGTGGTTGGCTGGGCACGACGCATTTCCTGGTGAGCTTCGACGAAGGCGTGTGGACGACGACCTTCTTCCTCTTCCAGGTGATGTTCTGCGGGACCGCAGTGACCATCGTCTCGGGCGCGGTGGCCGAGCGCATGCGCTTCTTTTCCTATCTATTCGTGGCCACCGTGGTCTCTTTGCTCGTCTACCCGGTGTTCGGACATTGGGCCTGGGGCGGGGCGCTGGAACCGGGCCGCGGTTGGCTGGCCGCCCGTGGTTTCGTCGACTTCGCCGGCTCGACCGTGGTCCACAGCGTCGGCGGCGCGGTTTCGCTGGCTGCACTGCTGGTTCTGGGACCGCGGGCCGGACGCTTCGTAGCCGGGGAGGTGCCGCGCAAGATCTCCGGCAGCGACATCCCCATGTCGATGCTCGGGGTGCTCCTGCTCTGGCTCGGCTGGTTTGGCTTCAACGGCGGCAGCACGCTCGCGCTCAGCGATCAGGTTCCGCGCATCATCGCCAACACCATGCTGGCCGGCTCGTTCGGTCTGGGCGCGGGGCTCTGGTACTCGTGGTGGCGCAACGGCTACGCGTCCGTCGAGCACACGGCCAACGGATCCCTGGCCGGGCTGGTTGCCATCACGGCCAACTGCCATGCCGTTTCATCGGGCGAAGCCGCGCTGATCGGAGCGGTCGGAGCGGTGATCATGATCCACGCCCAGGACGCGCTCGAGCGCTGGCGCATCGATGACGCCGTCGGCGCGGTGCCCGTGCATCTGGCCGCAGGCGTGTGGGGCACGCTTTGCGTGGCCTTGTTCGGTGATCCCGAGGTCCTGGGCACGGGGCTGTCCTTCTGGGACCAGCTCGGAATGCAGTGCCTGGGTGTGACGGTCTGCTTCGGCTGGACCTTCGGCACCTGTTACCTCTTGTTCTCGCTGTTCAACCGAATCACGCCGATGCGCGTCACACCCAGCGAGGAGCAGCAAGGCCTCAACGTCGTCGAGCATCGCGAAACGACGGAGATCCTCGACCTGCTGCGGGTGATGAACGCGCATGCCGTGACGCAAGACTTGAGCTTGCGCGCACCCATCGAGCCGTTCACCGAGATTGGCCAGATTGCGCAGCATTACAACCGCGTGCTCGAGGCGCTGCAAGCGGCGGCCGTGGAGATGCAGGCAATCGTGCGCACCGCCAAGGATGGCATCATCACCTTCGCGCGTGACTCGCTCGCCGTGCTTTCGGTCAATCCAAGCGCGGAGCTCATCTTCGGCTTGCCCTCGCAAACTCTGCTCGGGCGCTCTTTCTGGTCGCTCGTCGAATCGCGCGGCCAGGTGGAGGTCACGCTGGACGATATCCTGCGCGAGAGCCACCGCGGCGTGACCTCGGAGCTTCGCGGCAAGCGGCCGGACCAGAGGACCTTCCCGGTGGAAGTCGTCCTGACGCAGGCGGAAGTCCACGACGGCTGGATCTACGTGGGCACTTTCCGTGACCTCAGCGCCAACAAGGAGCTCGAAGATCAGCTGCGTCAGGCCCAGAAAATGGAGGGCATTGGCCAGCTGGCTGGCGGGATCGCGCACGACTTCAACAACCTGCTCACCGTGATCACCGGTTTCACCGAGGTCTCCCGCATGCGCCTGGGCCCGAGCTCACCGGTCTACGACAACCTGGGCGCGATCCTGCAGGCTGGCGAGCGCGCCGCAGACCTGACGCGGCAGCTCCTGGCGTTCAGCCGACGGCGACCGTCGAGGCCGGAGCTGCTCGACGTGCCTCCGGTGCTCGACTCGCTGCAGAAAGCTCTCAGGCGCCTGTTGGGCCCGGAAATCGAGCTGTCGATGGTCTACACGGCGGGACACGCGCTGGTGATGATCGACAGGAACGAGCTCGAGCAGGTGATCATCAACCTCGCCAACAACGCTCGCGATGCCATGCCGAGCGGGGGCCGGCTGTGGATCGAGGTATCACGCTGCAGCTTGGGCTCGCGCGACGCCGCCCGGCTGCCGGCGGCAGAGGCCGGGGATTACGTGCAAGTTGCAGTCAGCGACAGCGGGCTCGGCATGGGAGTCGACGTGAAGGAGCGCGTGTTCGAGCCGTTCTTCACCACCAAGGATGTCGACAAGGGCACGGGCCTCGGCCTCGCCGTGGTGTACGGCATCGTGACCCATGCGCGCGGTCACATCCTGGTGGAATCGGAGCCAGCGCACGGCACCACCTTCACGGTTCGCTTGCCAAGGGCCGAAGGAGCCCGAGCTCCCGTCTCTGCCCGCGCCGAAGATCTGGCCGACGTGCAAGGCGACGAGACCATCCTCGTGGTCGAAGACGAGAGGCGCCTCTGTGCGCTCATCGCAGAGGTGCTGGCACGACACGGCTACCAGGTCCTGACCGCCCACAATGGCGCCGACGCCCTTTCGCTGGCGCGTTCTCACCAGGGGCCGATCCATCTCTTGCTGACGGACGTGATCATGCCCCAGATGCGGGGAAGCGAGCTCGCGAGGCAGCTGCTCTTGGATCGACCGGCGCTGCGGGTGCTCTTCATGTCGGGCTACGTGGAGGCATCTCAACAGACGGAGCTCTTGACGCGGGGTGACTTCATCCAGAAGCCTTTCGTCACCTCCCACCTGAGCCGGCGCGTGCGCGAGCTGCTCGACCGGAGCCGCAGCTCGCGGCCGAAGCCGGCAGAATGAGGCGCTTTTTCAGCGCCGGCCTTGGAGCGTAGACTCGGCCTCGATGCCGACCAGATGGGACCGCCTCGCGCTGACTGGCGCTGCGCTGGGCGTGTGGGTGCCGGGGCTCTTCCTGCTGCGCTACGTGGCGCACCTGGTCTCGGGAAGAAACGGCAGTGGCGCGAGCGCGCTCATTGGCTTCGCCGTTTCGCTGCTCCTCTGCCTCATCCTCCTGCGCCTGGTTTGGTGGCTGCCCTACCGAAGCACGCGCTCGTGGACATGGGCCTCCGCCTTCGCCCTCGCGCTGTGCGGCATCGGTGTCTGGGTGGGGACTGCGCTCGCCAACTCGGTCGCGGTGGAGCTCGGGGACGACCTGCTCTGGTCGGCGCTGCTCGGCTTGGGCAGTGGCGCACCCCTCGCCCTGGCCTACGGCGCCTTGGGCGGATTCTTGATCGGACTTTGTGCCCGCGCAGGCGGGGCTCAGGAAGGCCCGAGCCAGCGGCCGCTGGCCTTGGCCACCGCCTGTTCTGCGCTCTTGCTAGCAGGCACTCTGGGCGTGGGATTTTTCGTATTCCACGACCCGTGGCTCGGTGCCTCCTGATCCGCGCATGACCAGAGGAGCCGGGCGCCGTTGCGAGCTTCACGGTCTCGCGCTCGATCCGAGTGGGCGCTGCGTGCTCTGTCGCCGCACGTCTGCAGCGCCTCCGCCTGCGCATTCCCCCACCGGGCAAAAGAGCGCGGGCGTGTGGCTCCTACTTGCGCTCGCAATCGCTGCCAGTGCCGCGGGCTGGTTCGTGCTCAGGAAGCGGGGAGACCTGCCCAGCGCGGCAGGGCAGCCAGCCAGCTTGGGCACGTCGACGTCGAACGCAGCGAGCGCTTCCAGCGAGAGCGAGCAAGCGAAAGCACAAGCGCCGGGTGATGGCGCGATCGAAGGGGCCCTCTCGACCAAGAACCGCTCGGACCGCAGCGGTGCGTACTTCATTCCCGCTGGCTCGCACTTACCCTTGATGGTGGCGCTGCACGGCACCGGCGGAGACGGCGCTTCCCTCCTCCGCGCGCTGAAACACCTGGCGCAGAGGCGGAACTTCGCCATCGTCGCACCGGACTCTGGCTTCATCCCAGAAGCCGGCGCCCACACTTGGTACGTCGCCCGGCAGCGGGGCGATCCTTCGTCGGACAGCCCCCACATCGCACAGACCATCGAGGAGGTGGTCGGCCTGGCCGGCGGGCGCATCGCGCCGAATGGCTGGATCGCGGTCGGACACTCGGGGGGTGCCAGCTCGGCGCCGTACTTGGCCACCCACGACCTGCGTTTCGCAGCATTCGGCGTGCTGCATGGCGGCGCGTTTCCGGACGCCTTTGGCCCACTGCACCCGCGCGGCTGGTTCTCCACGGGCAACGCGGACCCAGCACGACCGCCGGACCACGTGCGCGAGCAGGCGCGAAACGCCAGGCGCGTGCTCGGGGCGGGTCCGCTCGACGTACACATCTATTCGGGAGGTCACGAGCTGATCGCCGAAGAGCTCGAAGGGCTGATCCACTTTTGGCTGGATTCAGCTCCCGTTCCGAAAGCCCCCTGAGCGGCTCCGCTCGCTGCGCCGAGCGCGCCTCCGACCCCGGCCCGCCGGAAGGGCCCAAAAAGCATCGTCTCATTTTTGGCTACGGAAATGGGTCGGGGCAAGCAGGGGTGCCTGTGGTAGATTGGCCTACCGTGGGGCGTTCCGTTTTGCTTCTGCTTGCGGCGGTTTCCGTTGGGTGCGCCGACATCATCGGTCTCAATGGGCTCGGCGGCGATTCGGCATCGGGCGGTGCTAGTTCCGGCAGTGCTTCGAACGACGGCGGCACGGCGACCGGGAGCGGTGGCTCAGGCGATGGCGGCTCGGGTGACGGCGGCTCGGGTGACGGCGGGCAGACGGGCTCGGGCAGCGCGCCGAGCGATGGCGGCACTGCGAGTGGCGGCGGTGCTGGGTCGGGTGGCGCGAGCGGGGGCAGTGCGGGTGGGGGCAGCGGCGGAGCGAATAGCGGCGGTACAGGCAGCGGTGGCACGGCCAGCGGTGGCACGAACGGCACCGGCGGCAGCCCGTACGGCTGCTCCTACGACGAGTTCATTGCCCCCACGCTCACCGAGTCGTGTTGGGGCGTGCACAACTTGGGCCTCGCCCTCGGCGCAGGTGGGGACATCAAGGCTTTGGTTAACGCGGACGACGAGGAGTCCCTCGTGATCACGCCCCTCCCAGCGCGGGGCTGGCGCGACGGTGACTCGGGATTCTTCCTCCATCAGGTGGTCGACGGCGACTTCCAGTTCGAAGTCCACGTTTGGGCGTTCGACGGCACCGCCCAACAGAACCCCCCCTTACAGCCGAATCTGGCCGGCGGCATCGTGATCATGGATGCCGACGAGCCGATTTCCGAAAACCCGGATGACGTGAACACCGACTACTACGCCGTGAAGTTCGGCACGTTCGACGACCCTATGTACCCCGGGTACCAAGGTGAATATGCGTCTGGGTCACTGGGCACGACGACCCTCGGAGCCGAGGAGTCCTACCCGGACATCTGGGACGGCGTTTACATCCGAGCGTGCAAGGTGGGGAACGTCCTCCGTTTCGGCCTAAGGCGCACGGATCAGGAAGCCTGGCGTCCGGCCTATGCGGGCGGCCTCACGGAGTACGACACGGCGAGCGGGAGCCCCCTGCCAGTGATCGACGGACCGGTGCGCTTGGGACTGATCGCCGAGCACCGCGGCAGTGCCGGCGGGACCAGTCAAATCGTCTACGCCGACGCCACCATCAACTACGCCCACGAGTTCCAGAATTGCTTCTGACCCCACACTGAGCCCATGAGCGCCACCACTGACGAACCCCTGATTGCCGGAAAGTACCGGCTGCTGCGCTCGCTCGCTGCGGGTGGCATGGGGGCGCTCTGGCTGGCGGAGCACGTGGAGCTGGAGACGGTCGTGGTGGTCAAGCGACTGCTCGAGCTGCGCGATAGCGACGCCGACGTCGCCCGTTTCCGGCGCGAGGCCAAAGCCGCCGCAACGCTGCGCAGTCGGCACATCGTGCGCGTGCACGACTTCGGCACCGACGAAGCAGGGCCGTACTTGGTGATGGAGCTCCTGCGCGGGCAGGACTTGTGCTCACTGCTCGAGCAGAAGGGGGCGCTCGGCGTGCCCGAGGCCATGGAGATCTTCCGCCAAGCGACGAAGGCCATGCGCGTAGCGCACGCGGCGGGAGTGGTGCATCGCGACATCAAGCCGAGCAACCTGTTCTTGGCCGAGGAAGAAGGCGAGATCGTGCTCAAGGTGCTCGATTTCGGCATCGCCAAGCGCTTCACCGCTCGTGAAGGCTCGGCGGCCATCACCGCCAGCGGCATGCTGCTCGGCTCTCCGGGCTACATGGCTCCCGAGCAGGTGCGCGGCCAACCGGTCGACAACCGCGCCGACATCTGGGCTCTCGGCGTCGTGCTCTACGAGATGCTGACCGGCGCTCCACCTTTCTACAGCGAGCACGTCGGCGACGCCTTGGTACGCGTTTGTGCCGGCGACTACGCCAAGGCGAGCAGCCTCGCGCCCGAGCTCGGGCCGGCCTGGGACGAGCTCTTTGCCCTGGCGCTGAACGTCGACCTGGACCAGCGCTTCCAAACGGTGGAGGTGATGCTCCACGCCGCCGAGATGGCGGCCGGGGGAGCGACCAGCCTCGACCGTGTTTTCGTCGGCGCGCCGACGCTCAAGGCGACCAGCGGACCCGCGGGCAGTCTGGCGCCCACCATCCCGGAGCGACAGTCGGTCCTCGGCCAGGCGCACGCCGAAGCGCGCTCACCGCGGACTCTGGATGCATCGCAGGTACCGATTTCGGAGCCAAAGCGAGAGCCGTCGTCGAACCGACGCCTGGTGTGGGCCGCACTCGTAGTGCTTGCCTTCGGAGGGATGGCGTGGGCGTGGATGAACGCGAGCGGCACACAGAGCGCGCAGGCTGAAAAGAGCGATACAGCTCCGCCGGTTGCGCAGCCGAGCTTGCCGGGAGCGACCACGAGCCAGGGCGACCCGCAGCCCGGAGCCAGCCCCGCGAGCGCCGATGGCAGCTCGAGCGCGCTGCCGACCGCAGAAGGGGCCAGCGGTCCGAAGCCGGCGGCCTCCGAAGCTCAGCCGGTCGCGGCGGGAGCGGCAGCGAAGAAGAGCCCGACGAAGCCCGCCGCCACCACGACCAAGACCAGCTCGTCCCAGCCTCCTGCGAGCCAACGAGGGCCGAGCCAACTGGACGCGAGCCAACCAGGGCCGAGCCAACCCAGCCAACCCAAGTCGAGTCAGCCCAAACGCGACCCGTTCACCGGTCTGGTCACGGAGTGAACATGCAGCCACGCCGAACAGCGATTCCTGCCCTCCTGATTGCCGCCGCACTCGCGTCGGCGCAGAGGCCTGCCCTGGCGGCGGACGCCGAACAGAACCAGGCTGCGGTCGACCTGGCCTACGAAGGCAAGGAGCGCTTCGAAGCGGGCGACTACGCAACGGCGCTCGACCGCTTCGAGAAGGCGCGCACGCGAGCGGGCTCGCCCGTCTTCGACCTCTACATTGCGCGCTCTCTCAAGGCACTCGGGCGTTGGCGTGAGGCGCTCGTGGCCTACGAAGCAGCCGGCAAGCACCACGTCGAAGCCAGCAACGTGTCGTTCAAGCAGGCGCAGGAGAACGCCGCGAGCGAACGCCGCGAGCTGGCCGGAAAAATGCCGAAGCTCAGCCTCACGGCACCGCATGCAAGGAGCTCGGCCACGGTCGAGATCTCGATCGACGGCGACGCCGTGGCTTGGCCCGTGAAAGGCATCGCGCTCGATCCCGGCAAGCACGTGCTCGCGGCCAAGCTGGGCGACGAGACGTTCGACGAGGTGGTGACGCTGGCCGCCGGGCAGAACCAAACCATCGAGCTCCCCTTCGGCCAGAAGGACCCGAACGCCGGAACCAAAGGCGGCCCGGCAGAAGAGCCGCGGCGGGGCCTGTCGCCGCTCGCCTGGACGGCATTCGGCATTGGAGCCGCCGGCCTGCTGGTCGGCGCGACGACCGGCACCTGGGCGCTCGTCAACATGAGCGACCTGAACGAACATTGCGCAGGCGGGGGCTGCACGAACGGCCGGCCCCAGAATGAGCCGTACCTGGGCCTCTACAACCAGACGGCAGCCCTGACGACCGCCGCGGACATCGGCTTCATCGTCGCGGGCGCCGGCGCGGTGCTCGGGCTGACCTTCGCGCTCACCCTGAACAAGGGCGAGAAGGCGCCCGAGCAGAGCGCGAGCCTCGAGCTCCGGCCGCTCGTGGGCCCGAGCGGCACCGGGCTTTCGCTCGGCGGCTCGTTCTGAACTGCGGCGCCTGGCTCAGGTGCCGAAGCCGCGTGCCCGCAGCGTTTCCAGGATGCCTCGCGTCGCTGGCGAGCGGTTGAGCGTGTAGAAATGGATCCCGGGGACGCCACCTTCGAGGAGCCGAGTGCACAGCTCCACCGCCGAGCTGACGCCGATCTCGCGCACCTTCTGGGCGTCGTCTTCGTGGCGCTCGAGCTCGGCCAGTAGCTCTGCCGGAATGGTCGCACCACACAGGCTGGTGAAGCGCTTGATCTGTGCGACGTTGGTGATGGGCATGATGCCGGCGACGATCGGCACCGTGATGCCAGCCTGGCGTGCCCGCGTGACGAAGCGGAAGTACGCGTCGGCATCGAAGAAAAGCTGAGTGATCAGGAAGTCGGCGCCGGCATCGACCTTTCGCTTGAGCGCGACCAAATCCGAATCGGCGCTCGCCGCTTCCGGGTGCACCTCGGGATAGCAGGCACCGGCGATGCAAAACCCGTAGCTCTCGCGGGCGAAGGCCACGAGCTCGCTCGCGAAAGAAAACCCGCCCTCGGTCTTCTGAAAACTGCCCTGGCCCTTGGGTGGATCGCCGCGCAAGAGAATCACGTTGTCGATCCCGGCCGAGCGCAGGGAATCGAGGATTTCACCGAGCTCGCCTTTGGTGGCTCCGACGCAGGTCAAATGAGCCATCGCTTCCAAGCCGAGCTCGTGCTTGATGCGACGCACCAGCTCCACCGTCAGCTCTCGGGTCGAGCCGCCCGCGCCGTAGGTAACGGAAACGTAGGTCGGGCGGTACTCGCGCAGGTCGGCCAGCGTCTGGAAGAGGAGTGTCATGCCGGCCTCGTCTTTGGGCGGCATGAACTCGAAGGAGAATGCCGGCCCAGAGCGGCCGAGCACGTCGATGATTTTCATGCGAACTGGGCGCTTCTATCCGCCACGGCGGCGCATGACGCAAGTAGGGCGGCTCGGAGGCGAGCTTCGCGGCGCCGCCTCATGCTGAAATTGCGGGCTTTTCTGGGCCGTTCTGGCAGCGCGAGCTTTTGGTGTATGCGGAAGGCTCCATGCGCATCCACGTGACCGCAGTGGCTGGGACCGGCATGGGCGCCTTGGCAGGTCTGCTCCAGGAGCTCGGCCACGAGGTCTCCGGTAGCGACACGGCGTTCTATCCACCGATGGGACCTGCCCTTCAGAGCTGGGGCATCGCGCTCCAACAGGGCTTCCGGAGAGAGCACCTGACGAGCGAGGCGGCGCTCGGCCGCCCGCCGGAGGCCGTGATCGTCGGTAACGTATGCCGCAGGGACAACGTCGAGGCAGTGGCCGCGGAGGAGCTCGGCCTGCGCCGCTTGCACATCGGCTCGGCACTGAAGGAGTTCGCCTTGGGCGGCACGTCGCCCCTGGTCGTCGCAGGCACCCACGGCAAGACGACGACCAGCTGCCTAGTCTCGCACCTCTTGGACCGCGCCGGTTTCGAGCCGGGTTTCCTGGTCGGAGGCATTCCGCGCTCGCTCGGGCGCAGCTTCCGGGCTGCCGGCCGGCGCAGGCTGGCTCGAGACGGCGCACCGCGCCCGCGCGCGCGACCGTTCGTGCTCGAAGGCGACGAGTACGACACCGCCTTCTGGGAGAAGACGGCGAAGTTCCTGCACTACGGTGCCGACGTCGCCGTGATCACTTCGATCGAGCACGACCACGTCGACATCTATCCGACCATGGATAGCTACCGTGCGGCCTTCGATCGCTTCGTGCGTGAGCTGCCGGAGACCGGGCTCCTGATTGCCTGGGCCGGATCGCCGGAAGTTCGAGCCGTCGCGAAAGGAGCCTCGTGTGAGGTCGCCTACTACGCCGTCCAGGGCGAGGAGGTGGGCGACGTGCCCGTGCACTGGCTGGCAGCACCGGCGCAGACATCCGCCGAGGGCGTGACGTTCGACCTTTTTGCCGGGGGCGTTTTGGCAGGCCGGTTCCTGTGCCCACTACCAGGCCTGCACAACCTGAAGAATGCGGTGGCGGCGCTGGCCGCAGCGGCGCAAGGCTACGGTGCTCCGCTGCGTGACCTCGGGCCCGCCCTGGCCGAGTTCCAGGGCGTGAAGAGGCGCCAGGAGCTCCTGGGCACACCAGGGGGCGTCTCCGTCTACGACGACTTCGCGCACCACCCGACGGCAGTGCGCGAGACATTGGCCGCACTGGCGGCGCGTCACTCGGGCAGCCGGCTCCTCACCGTGTTCGAACCCCGAAGCGCTACGGCCTGCCGGAACGTCCACCAGGCCGACTACGCGGCGGCCTTCGACGCTGCAGACGTCGTGCTGCTCGCTAGCGTGCACCGCAAGGAGATCGATCCGAGCCAGCGGCTCGACGTGCCTGCTCTCGCCGCCAGCCTGGAGGGCCGCGGCAAACGTGCCTCGTCGCTCGAGACCAGTGCGGAGATCTTGCAGCGGTTGCTCGAGGAAGCACGCCCAGGGGACGTGGTGGCGATCCTGTCCAACGGGGCGTTCGACGGCCTGCATGCGCGGCTGATCGAGGCCCTTTCCGAGCGCAGCAAGCCCTGAAAGGCTGCACCGAGAGCCCTTGTGCGGCCGGGACGAAAGTGGCATTGACCGGGCCGTGACTTGCCATTGCGGAAGTGCCGAACCGTTCGCTACCTGCTGTGAGCCGCTCTTGCGCGGCCAGCGCCTGCCGAAGACGGCGGTCGAGCTGATGCGCTCTCGCTACTCGGCCTTCGCCGTGGGCGACATCGACTACATCATGAACACCCACGACCCGGACACCGTGGGCCAAGTCGATCGGGGAGGGACCGAGTCCTGGGCCAAGGAAGCCAAGTGGACCGGCCTCGAAATCACCGACACCGAAGCGGGCGGTGAGGACGACAACTTCGGGCGCGTGGACTTCGTAGCCAACTACGAGCTGCGCGGCGTCAAGATTGCGCACCGTGAATCAGCGACCTTCCGCAAGCACGGGAAGCGCTGGCTGTTCGTCGACGGTACGCAGATCAGCGGGCCGCCCATCCGGCGCGAGGGACCGAAGGTCGGTCGAAACGACCCTTGCCCCTGCGGCTCGGGGAAGAAGTACAAGAAGTGTCACGGGGCGGACGCCTGAGCGAACCGGCTGGGACGGACTTCGAGCGCGTCGGCGGCGAGGCGGGGCTCCGGGTGCTCCTGCGCGACTTCCTTTCGCGCGTGCGCGGAGACGTGATGATCGGCTACCTGTTCCAGGCGGTCGACTGGGAGCGCTTGCTCGAGCTCGAGCTCGAGTTCGCACGCCAGCACCTGGGCGGCGAAGGCCCCTATTCGGGGCGCCCCCTGCACGCGGCGCACGCGCCCCACCGCATTCTGGGAGGACACTTCGACAGACGCTTGCGATTGCTGGAGCAAACGCTGGAAGATCACGGAGTCCCGAGCGACGTCATCCAGCGTTGGTCGGCCCACACGCGGAGCCTTCGCTCCCAGATCACCAAGGACGAGGACGCAGCATGCAACGACTGAGCCGCTTGCTTTGCGCAATGCTAGGGCTGGCGAGCCTCGCGGTGGGCACTGCCTGCACGAGCGGCAAGCGCTGGGTCGGAGAAACGGGCGCCGGCCCGGACAAAGGTGGCTCCCGCATCCTGCTCGACGGTCGAGCGAAGCCGGACGAGAGCGAAAGCGGGGACACGGTCGCCATCGGACCCACCGCGGACCGCAAGGTCGAGGACGAGGAGCTGGCCGATGCGCCAGGGGATCGGCCCAAGCTCAGCCTGACCGGCACCAAGCCCGTGGCGGACGGCCCACTGGACGGTCAGCTGCTCGGTGTCTTTCGCAACACCTACTACGACTTCCCCGCCGAGGCGGATTTCACCGGCCGCCCGGTGCCGCTGATGAACCGCTCCTGCCAGCCGATTCGCTCGGTGCCCCAGGGTTTCTACGATGCCGTCTGCGTGCAGGGCAGCGGCACACTGACCAGCGGCAGCACGGTGAGCTTCTCCAAGCGTGACTGCGCCTGCGCCAGCGTGTGCGAACGAACCGGCCAGCGCATCTGCTTCGACGAGCTGGACCAGAAGACCTTTCCGTGGGGTCGGGGCGCGCTCGGCAAGCCCATCACTCCGCTGCGTTCGGTCGCCGTGGACTCCAACGTGATCGCGCTCGGCACGCCCCTCTACATCCTGGAGCTCGACGGCGTACCCAGAAAACCAGGCGGAGCCCCGCTGGACGGCTGTTTCGTCGCCGAGGACCGCGGCATGAAGGTGCAGGGCCAGCACGTGGATATTTTCACCGGCAATGCCTCGGTGACGGCGCACCTCAACGCCGTATTGCCGAGCAATGCCGGCGTCCATGTCTACGTGGGCACGGCACGCTGCCAGGCGAACTGAGCTCTTTCGGCCGCTACCAAGCAGCTCCGGATTGGCAAGCAGCCGAATCTCCGCGACACTCCGTGGCCATGAGGGACGGAGGCATCGGTACGTGGGCACGACGCGGGCTCCTCTGCGCGGCGATTTCGACATCGTGGCTCGGCTGCGAGGAGGCCCCCAAGCCTGCCCCCAAGCCTGCGCCGAAGGTGGAAGACGAGCCCGAACCCGAGCCAACGCCACCACCCCCGACGCCACCCACCTTCTCGATCGACGAGCTCGGACCGAAGGTGCGCTACTCGCGATCCGTGATCACCGACGACAGTGGGCGGCCGCGCGTGCAGGGCATCGAACAATTGCGCAAGGACTTGGCTGCCGAGAAGGAATACATCTCCGGCAAAGACATCCTGCTCACCGTCGGCCGCAAGGCGAGCCCGACCTGGGTCACCATGTACCTGGCCGAGCTCGAGCCGCTTTCCCCGGCGAACCTCCGCATCGGCACCGAGACGCGCACCGAGTACCCGAAAGAGGTGCCGTTCTCGCTGGAGGGATCGAGCTCGTCCGTGCCCCCCTGCACCCTTACCGGAGCCATCCTCGAGGACCGGAGCACGGCCATTTGGAAAGTGAGCGGCGGAACGGCGCGCAAGCGCGGCCGCGGCATGGGCGGCCCGGACCTGACCATGACCGGCGACACCATCGTCAGCATGGCCAAGGGGTGTGATTCGGAGCTCTTCGTCGTTTCGGGAGCGGAAGGTGTCGAATGGGGCCTGATCTACGACCTGGCGGCCTCTGCCATGACGCTGGAGAAGGCCGCGCTCAAGCGCGCGCTCGTGCCCAAGGAGCGTCCGACTGCCGGACGCCCAGTCAAGCTGGGCGGGTGAGCGGCAGGCTCCGGCCGAGCTCCTCGAGCAGCGCGAAGACCAGGCGCTCGACCTCACTCAACACGAACGGCTTGTTCAGCACGGGCCCCGAATAGGAGTCGACGAAGGCGCGCGCCTGCTCGCCGACCGGCCCGCCCGTCATCAAGACGAAGCGCGCGGCCATCTCCGGTTTCTGCTTGGAAATCGCGCGGAAGATGTCGGCACCCATCTTGTCCGGCAAGCTCAGGTCGCACAGCACGAGCTCGAATGGCTCGGATCCGAGGACGCGCTCGAGACCTTTCTCGCCCGAAGTCTCGACACTGACGTTCAGCGAGTCACGCAGACCGAGTCGCAGGGTGTGACCCAAGAGCGGTTCGTCGTCGATCACGAGAACCTGGGGCAACCCGGTCGGCTCTGCCACGCCACCGGTCGAGCCGGGTGCGGCGGTCTTCGAAGTGTTCTCCACGTCGTACCCTCCGCCTCCATTTCACCCGCGGGCACCGCGCCATTCAAGGGCGGCCCTGCGCCGGCTCTTTTCGGCTTGGCAGGTCGGACCGCTGGGAATGCGGCCGGCTTTTGCTACCGAGCTTGGAAGAAGGCGCGCTCGCGGACTCGAGACGTTGGGCGCTTCGAATCGCGTGACCCAAAGCATGAAAAAGCCCAGAGCCGCCACGAAGGCCCGACAGCCCAAGAGCCAGCTCGCAAAGGCGGGGCGCGGCGGCACAGCCCGAGAGGACGAGGCAAGCCGGGGCGAGCTGGAAGACCAAGGCGACGAAGAGTCGACCCGGGACGCAGACGAACCGAGCGCAGACGAGGACGAGGACGCAGCGCTGTTCGACGAGACGGAGGGCGACCCGGCTGCAGGCCTGGACGCGGACCTCGTCGACCTGGACGCCGAGGATCAGAAGGACGCGGAAGACGTCGACGATGAAGACGAGGCCAGCCAGCGCCGAGGTGCCGGCCTGCTCCGCGTTTCCGGTGATAGGGCGAGCGGCGACAAGCTAGCCCGCTTCGATCCGATGCAGGCGTACATGCGCGAGGTGCAGCAGCACCCGCTGCTGACGCCGGACGAGGAGAAGGCGTTGGCCGTCCGCTACACCGAAACGGGAGACGTGGATGCTGCCGCGCGACTCGTCACCGCCAACCTGCGCCTGGTGGTCAAGATCGCGTACGAGTACCGGCGGGCTTACCGCAACATGATGGACCTCATTCAAGAGGGCAACATGGGCCTGATGCAGGCGGTCAAGAAGTACGACCCCTACCGCGGCGTCAAGCTGTCGAGCTACGCCGCCTGGTGGATCCGGGCCTACATGCTGCGTTACATCCTGGCCAACTGGCGCATGGTCAAGCTCGGCACCACGCAGGCCCAGCGCAAGCTGTTCTTCAACTTGAGCAAGGAAAAAGCGCGGCTATCGGCGATGGGTATCGAACCCACGAATGCCGAAATCGCTCGCCGCCTGGACGTGACCGAGGTCGAGGTGGAGGAGATGGACAAGCGCATGTCCAAGGGTGACGCCTCCTTGGATCTGCCGGTGAACGAACACGACGGTCGACAGATCGCCCGCGTCGAGCTTTTGCCCGCGAGCGACACCACGCCCGACCTGGCGACGGAGAGCGCGGAGCTGGGGGTGATCTTGCGCGAGCGCCTCGCGGAGTTTCGCGCCACGCTCTCCGACAAGGACCTGATCATCTTCGACGAGCGCTTGGTCGCCGACGAACCGCGCACTCTGCAGGACCTGGGTGAGGAGTTCGGCGTGTCGCGCGAGCGGGTTCGTCAGCTCGAGGCGCGCATCACCGGACGACTCCGGACGTTCTTGGGTCAGCACTTGGGCGACGCCGTCGAAATCACGGGCTGAAATCACGCAATGAAATCGAGTGAAATCGTAGTCTGAGCGTCCGAATCCAGCGCGAGGGTGGCAGACGGGACGTCTGCCGCGGGAATCGTGGCGTCGGATTCCCGTGACGCCGGACTCGCCCGTGTGTGGAGCGACCTCGGCCTGGCGCACGGCCCCGCCATCCAAGCGCTCGCTGGCCCGAAAAGGCTCGGGCAAGCGGAAGGCAGGATCCAGGTAGGAGCGTTTCGCTGTAGCCTTGGAGGTACATTCGTGGGCAAAGCTGATCGGTTCGGCCTCGTCGGCAACACCATTGCTGGCACCTTCCGGGTCGACGACCTCGTCGCCGAGGGCGGCTTCGGCGTCGTGTACCGTGCCTACCACCTGCATTTCCGAGCACCGGTCGCGCTCAAGTGCCTGAAGATCCCCGAGGAGCTCACGGCGGAGGAACGCCACGAGTTCCTGGAGCAGTTTCGCTCCGAGGCGGAGATCATGTTCCGCTTGTCCGCTTCGCTACCGAACATCGTGCGTCCCCTGCACGTCGATGCGGTGCAGGCGCCGACCGGTGAGTTCGTGCCCCTGATGGCGCTGGAGTGGCTCGAGGGGCGCAGCTTCGAGAAGATCATCGAGGAGCGCTGCTTCGCCGGCCTCTCGCCTTTGCCGCTGACCGAAACGCTCGACCTCTTGGGGCCGGCTGCCGACGCGCTCGATGCCGCCCACCACTTCGATGGGCCAGACGGGCAGATGGTGGTCGTCCACCGCGACATCAAGCCGGACAACCTGTTTCTGACCAACGTGGGCGGCAAACCGCACGTCAAAATCCTGGATTTCGGCATCTCGAAGATGCGCCGCAGCGCGGGCGGGGGCGCAGGCCGGGCCAGTCAGACCAGCGGGCAGGCACCGTTCAGCCCGGCCTACGGAGCCCCCGAGCAATGGGTGCCGAAGCGCTTCGGCCAAACCGGCCCGTGGACGGACGTGTGGGGCTTGGCCCTCACACTGGTCGAGATCATCAAGGGTGACGCAGTCATCGTCGGTGACCACCAAGCCATGATGGGCACCGCGCTCGATCCGCTCAGCCGCCCCACGCCGCGCAAGGAAGGCCTGGAGGTCACCGACGAGATCGAGAGCGTGTTCGAGAAGGCACTGGCTCTCGACCCGCGCTTCCGCTTTCAAACGGTCAAGACGTTCTGGAGCGCGCTCAGGCGAGCCATCGAGCTCGGCGGCGATCCGACGATCGAAGCGGACGCCAGCAGCGATTCGAAGATCAAGCTGCCGCCCATGGTGGCGCCCACGCCTTGGACGGCACCGCCAGGCCTGCGGGAGCCGGGTACGCCCGAAATCCGAGGCCTGCCCCCGATGATGGCGCCCGCCGCGCTCGAGCAGAGCGTGCCCGAAGAACCCGGCTCCGTGCCGTCCTACCCCAGGGATCCGGAGAGTGGCCTGGCTCCCCTCCTGCCGGCGTCCATCCCCACCCCCATGGACTTGGACATCCCGGCGCTCGACGAAGAGACGCCAGCGCCCGCAGCGCTCGAGCTCGAAGTCGAGCCGCATTTCGAGCGTTCGGCGTCGAGCGCGCCCGTGCCGAAGGTGGAGCTGCGGCTCGAGCTGGACGAAGAAGCGCTGGCCGACGCGACGTCGAGTGGAAAGCGCGCGCCGGAGCCACCGCCCGAGCACTTCTCGAGCGCGCCGCCCGTGGGCACAGGCAGCCGAACATCGGATCCTCCCGATTCGATCGACCTGCCTTCCGGCTTCCCCCCAGTCGAGCTCACGCCCATCCAGCGTGTCGAATCCGGGCCCGCGCCGCGCCTGCAGAGTCCGCTCCGTGCTGCACCGAAGGGTCCTCCACCGCGCCCCCTCCCCGAGGTGCCGGACCTCACCCCGACGCGCGGTCGCGGTGGAGTGTCGGTGCCACCGCCCGTTTCCAGTAGCCGCGCTTTCGCGTCACCGTCTGGACCGTCCCCCGCGCCAACCCGTGCAGCCGTCGCCTCGCGGGCCGTCTCGCCCCAAGCGACACAAGGGACCACTCCGCCACCGCCGCCCCGGCGCAGCATGCCCGTCGCCCCGGAACGCCGACCGACGCCCGCCGCGGGCACGGGCTCTCAGGCAGCGCCCAAAGACGGCGCCGACCGGCGACCCCCGCCGCCCCCGAACCGGCTGCTGAAGAAGCAACCCGTCAAATGACGCCTCGTCCCGGCGGCGTGAGCGTCCAGGGCAGTCCTCGCTGAGGGCAGTGCTGGTTGAGGGCAGTACTCGTTGAGCGGCGGACCCGCTCGTGACAGGGTCGGGACCCCATGTCGGGTCGCCTGTTCGTCGTCGGCACGCCCATCGGGAACCTGGGCGACATCACCATGCGGGCGCTGGAAACGCTGCGCGCAGCCAGTCACGTCTTCGCGGAGGACACTCGGCGCACGCGCGCGCTCCTGACTCACTTCGGCATCGACGGCAAGAAGGTCCTCAGCCTGCACGCGCACTCTTCCGAGCGGGCGCTCGATGTTGCCATCGAGGTCCTCGAGTCCAACCGAGATGCCGCCCTGGTGAGTGACGCCGGGATGCCCACGGTGAGCGATCCAGGCGCAGAGCTCGTACGCCGGGCGCGAGCGCGAGGCATCCAGGTCGAGGTCGTGCCCGGTCCGAGCGCGGTGACGTCGGCGGTGGCCCTGTCCGGGCTCGTGGCGGGCCCCTTCACCTTCGTCGGCTTCCTGCCGCGCAAGGGTGGGCCCAGGCGGGAGCTCCTGCTTTCGATCGCGCACTCACGGCTGCCGATGGTTCTCTTCGAGTCCGCCAAGCGGCTCGCGCGGACGCTCGCCGATTTGACGCTCGTGTGCGGCGGCGACAGGCAAGTCGCCGTGTGCCGCGAGCTCACCAAACAGTTCGAAGAGACCCTGGTCGCACCCCTCTCGGAGCTGGCCCTGCGCGAGGTCGAATGGCGCGGCGAGGTGACACTGGTCGTCGCCGGCAGCACCGATCCGCCCGAGGGGGGAGAAACGGTCGATCTCGACCAGCGTATCGCTACACTGCTGGCGCGGGGCCTGAGCGCGAAGGACGCGTCGACCGAGCTCGCAGCCGAGCTCTTGCAGAGCGGAATCCGGGTCCGCCGCAAGGATCTCTACGCGCGCGCCCTCTTGGCGCAAAAGGTCGGGGAGAACGCCGCCGCGGACCAGGACGACGACCAGGACGACGACCAGGACGACGGCCCACGCGACTGAGCGCGCTCGGCCATGGGCCCTCGATGGCCTCTCGGCGCTGTGCTAAGGGGGCTCTCCCGTGTTCGACGCGCTGACCAACGGCTTTCGTGAGGCCAAGAATCGTCTAGCTGGTCTCACCGAGCTCGACGAAAAGAACATCAAAGCGGCCCTGGTGGAGGTGCGACGGTCGCTCCTGGACGCCGACGTCGAGCTCGGCGTGGTCAAGCGATTCCTAGCCCGGGTCGAGGAGAAGGCCCTCGGCCAGACGGTCCAGACGCGCGTGAAGCATGGCAGCACGACCATCAAGGTCGGTGCCTCCGAGCAGTTCGTGAAGATCTGCCACGACGAGCTGGTCGCCGTCATGCAAGGCGAGGTGCGCGAGCCGCTCGCCTTCGACACTGCTGGCCCCACCGGCATCATGATGGTCGGTCTGCAAGGCTCGGGGAAGACGACTTCGTCGGCCAAGCTAGCCCGCTACCTGAAAGCAGAAGGCAGGAAGCCCCTGCTCGTTGCAGCGGACATGCAGCGGCCGGCCGCCGTACAGCAGCTTCAGGTGCTCGGCGCTCAGATCGAAGTCCCGGTCTTCAACGTTCCGGGCCAAACACCGCTCGAAATCTGCGCCGCCGCCATGGCAGAGGCCAAGCGCGGCGGCCACGACGTCATCATCTACGACACGGCTGGGCGTCTCGCCATCGACGTCGCGCTGATGGATGAGCTCGACGCCATCGCCAGCCGCGTGCGCCCGAAGAACGTGCTCCTGGTGATCGACGCCATGATCGGCCAAGACTCCGTGCGAACGGCGCAGGGATTCAAGTCGCGGCTCGAGCTCAGCGGCGTCATCCTGACCAAGCTCGATGGCGATGCGCGCGGCGGCGCGGCGCTGAACGTGCGCGAGATCACGGGGGCCCCCGTGGTGTTCGTCGGCATGGGCGAGACCACCGACCGACTCGAGCCATTCCGACCCGAAGGCATGGCGAGCCGCGTGCTCGGCATGGGCGACGTGGTCGGCCTGATGAGGGACTTCGAGCAGGTCGTCGACAAGAAGAAAGCCGAAGAAGACGCGCTGCGCCTGATGAAGGGCCAGTTCACCCTGGACGACTTCTTGAATCAGGTGCGGATGATCCAGCAGATGGGCTCGATCAAGGAGCTGGTGGAGAAGATCCCGGGCATGAGTCAGATGATGCCGCCTGGCGCCGCCAGCGAGATCGACGATTCGGAGCTCTCCAAGATCGAATCGATGATTCAGTCGATGACGCGCCAGGAGAAGAGCGATCCGAACGTTCTGGTGCGTGAGCCGCGCCGAGTGGAACGCGTCGCGCGTGGATCGGGTCGGCCGCCCGCGGCGGTCAGCGACCTGGTGCAGAAGTTCCTGTTCATGCAGCAGATGATGGGTTCCTTCGGCGGCGGGGGCGGCGGTCTCGGTGGGCTCATGGGCAACATCCCGGGCCTGAAGGGGCTCAACATGGCGCGCAACATGCGGCGCGCGATGAAGAGCGGAAAGATGCCGCCGGGCATGCCGGACCTCGGCGCGCTGGGCTTTCCGGGCGGTGGTTTTCCGGGCGGTGGTTTTCCGGGCATGGGCGGTGGCTTCCCCGGCATGGGCGGGCTCGAGCCCCAGGCCCCCAAGATGAAAGTGCTCAGCAAGGCCGAGAAGAACGCGCGCAAGAGTGCCCGCAAGGCCGAGAAGAGCGCGCGCAAGAAGAGCCGGCGCTGACCGCCGCCCTCGCACCTCAGTTCGAGGACGGCGGCGGACCCATCTGGATGCGCTCGCCAGCGTAGGCGCCGACGAGCGCAAAGAGCATGCCGAGCGCAGAAAAGAGCACGTACATGAACGCGGGCATGGTGCGCACCGTTTGCCCCGAGTAGAGGGCAAACGCGGTTGGAATCGCGACCAGGAGCACGGCTAGCACGGGCTCCAGAAACGTGCGGCCGGGAGAAATGAGCCCCACCAAGAGGCCACCAACGAACCAAACCGGGATCGCGACCAGCATGCCGACCGAGCCTTCGAAGTCGAGCACCGGCAAAATCTTCGGCAAGCCCATGACGATCGCGCCGGTCAGGACCGCCATGATGAAAATTGCGATGCCGAACCAGGCGATATCGAATCCGCCTTGCCGCAGGCCTGGGTCGCTCTCGCCGAGGAGGACATCCGCTTCGAAGCTGACGTGAGCGCCGCAGGACGCGCAGCGCCCGTCGCTCAGCGGCGCCGTGTTCTTGAAGCCGCAGCTCACGCAGACGATGGGGGCCTGTGACATCTAGAGGTACGGGGCCGAAGCCCAGTCAAAACGGCCGAGCAGGCTCGGCCTAGTCAGAACAGCCGAGCATGCTGCCAGGCCCGAACCATTTCAACTGGCAGGCGGAGGCGGCTACCATCCTCGCACCAGGCTGTATCCTCCCATTGGGCTGCATCCGCCCACGAGGCTGGCTCACCCAGAGACATGGACTCACTCACGACGCCAACGGCCGAGCCAGACTCAGGGGGGGTTTCCCTGCCCCCGCCGGTCCGCGCCGGAGCCTGGCTGCGCATGGGCGCTCTCTTGGTGCTCGGCGTGGGCTGCCTGGTCTCGGCTTGGCTGCTCCGAGGCTCCGCCGCGTACGCGCTCCTGGACGAGGGTCCGATCGAGCTGGGCAACCTGAAGAGCGCTCACCTGTCGGCACCGGGTGCGCGCGGGGCCTGGGTGCGCGGCTCGGGCGAGCTCGAAGCCCAAGCGGTGTCCTTCGAGCGGCGCGGGGAGAATGGCTCCTTCGTGCTCGGGCGCTTGGCCGAGCGCAAGGATCTATGGGTGCTTTTGGCGGTTCCGGCACGAACGCCAGAGTACGTTCCGCCCCGCGTGCTCGAGGGACGCCTGCTTTCACGGAGCGCGCTCGGCTTGCGCCTGCGCCCGGTCCTGCGCTTGATGGAAGCTCGCGGCGCAGGGGCGACCGATCATTTGCTCCTCGTCGGTAGCCGCCCAGCGGCAGGGCAAACGGACTTGGTCCTCTGGCTCTTGCTCACCACGCTGGGCCTCCTGGCGAGCGTCCGCTTCACGGTGCTCCTTCTGCCCGCACGAGCTCTAGCGCGAAAATGACGACCCGAAAGAGCAAGCCTCGTGTGCTCGTCGTCGGCGGCGGCATCATGGGCACGTCCGCTGCGCTCGAGCTCGCGATGAACGGCGTGCGCGTCACGGTGCTGGAGAAGGCGTTGCCGGGTGCCGAGGCTTCGAGCGCTGCCGCCGGCATCCTCGGCGCGGAGATCGAGAACGAGCGGCCGGGACCCATGCGAGACCTGTGTCGTAAGAGCCAGGCTCTCTACCCGGCTTGGGTCCAGCTCCTCGAAAAAGCGTCGGGGGTCGACGTCGGTTTCGCGGAGGGCGGGGCACTCGAGCTCTGCAGCAGCTCAGCCGAGCTCAGGCGCCTGAAGCGAGCCAGAGCGGATCAGTTGGCATCTGGACGGGCCCGCATCTTGAGCAAGCGCGAGCTGTCTCGCCTCGAACCGAGCTTGGCCACGGACCTGGTGGGCGCCGCCTTCTTTCCCGGCGACTGTCGCATCGTGCCCCGGGCGCTCTTTCGGGCCACACACCTCGCCGCCCTCGCTCATGGCGTCGAGTTCATGGCGGGAAAGAGCGCCCTGGGGCTGATCACCGAGACCAGCAAAGGCGGAGCGACGCGCGCGCTCGGCATCGAGCTCGACGACGGCAGCAAGGTGACGGCCGACGTGACCGTAGTCGCCGCCGGCAGCTGGACCTCTCTCTTGGCCGGTTTGCCTATCGACCGCGGAGCCGTGGTGCCGGCCCGCGGGCAGCTGGTCGAGGTCGACCTGACGGCAGTTCGCCTGAGCCGCTTGGCATTCGGGCGCGGGGTCTACCTGATCCCGCGCTCCGACGGGCACCTCCTGATTGGCTCGACCCTCGAGTTCGTCGGCTATCGCAAGGCGGTGACCGCCGGCGGCCTTCACCATCTGCTCGGCGCCGCGATGCGCCTGTTGCCGGAGCTCGAAGGAGCCGAGGTCACTGGCAGCTGGTCGAACTTCCGCCCCTACACGAAGGACCGGCTCCCGCTGCTCGGCAGCGCCGGAGTCGAAGGCTTGGTCGTGGCCAGTGGCCACCACAGAAACGGCATTCTGCTCGCACCGGTCACCGCACGCATCGTGAGTGCCCTCGTCCTCCGCGAAAGGCCGCCGCTTCCGCTCGCCGCGTTCGATCCAAAGCGCGCGAGCGGGCACTGAAAGCGGGTACTGAAAGCGGGTACTGAAAGCGGGCAGAAATACCCACGATCCGGGCCGGCGGATGGGCCTTTCGGGGGATGGGTGCTAACAGGCGGCCATGGCAGTGACCTATCGCCAGGCCGGCGTCGACATCGACCTTGCCACCACGCTCATCGAGCGAATCAAGCCGCTCGCAGCGCGGACGCGCACTCCCGAGGTGCTGGAGGGCATCGGTGGATTCGCTGGACTGTGCAGCCTGCCGGCAGGCCTGGAGGAGCCCATCCTGGTCAGCGGGACCGATGGTGTGGGCACCAAGCTGAAGGTCGCGTTTGCAATGAACAAGCACGACACGATCGGACAGGACTTGGTGGCGATGTGCGTCAACGACGTGATCACCACCGGCGCCACGCCACTGTTCTTCCTGGACTACTTCGGCACTGGCCGCTTGAGCGCGGACGTGGGCGCCGCCGTGATTTCAGGGATTGCCGATGGTTGTCAGCTGGCCGGCTGCGCCCTCTTGGGTGGCGAGACGGCCGAGCTGCCCGGCATGTATGCCGAAGGCGAGTACGACCTGGCCGGCTTTTCGGTGGGCGTGGTGGACAAGAAGGCGCTGCTCGGTCCAGCGCGCGTAGAGGAGAACGACGAGCTGATCGCGGTTGCCTCCTCGGGCCTGCATTCCAACGGCTACAGCTTGGCTAGGCGCGTGATCGAGGTGGAGCTCGGGCTCACGCTCGACCGAAAGGTGGAGGCCCTCGGTGACACCGTCGGCAACGTCCTGCTCACACCGACCAAGATCTACGCGCGCACCGTCAAGAACTTCCGGCAAGCTCTCGGCGCCGACCTACACGCCCTCTGCCACATCACGGGTGGTGGACTACCGGAGAACCTGCCCCGGGTGCTGCCCGATGGAGTGGATGCGATCATCAACGGCGCCAGGCAGTGGCCGCCCATTTTTCGGCTCATCGCCGAGGGAGGTCCGGTCGAGCTCAGTGAGATGCGACGTACGTTCAACCTCGGCATTGGGCTGGTGGCGGTGGTGAAAGCCGGCACTGCCGAACGAGCGCTCCAGTTGCTCGCCGAAGAAGGAGAAGACGCATGGCTCCTGGGTCACCTGGCAGGCGCGTCGGGCCCAGCCCAGGTACGCTACGTCCACGACCCCGAAGGCCATCGCACGTGACCCTGGAGCTCGGCGTCCTGGTATCGGGTAGTGGCTCGAATCTGGAGGCCATCTTGACCGCCATCTCGAGCGGTCGACTGGACGCGCGCTGCCGCCTGGTGCTTTCCAATAGACCTTCAGTGCTCGCGCTCGAGCGCGCTCGCAGCGCGGGAGTGCCGAGCGTCGTCGTGGATCACAAGGAGTACGCGTCTCGCGAAGAGTTCGAGCGAGCCATGCTGGCAAAGCTCCAGGAGAGCGGCGTCGAGTGGCTCGCCTTGGCCGGCTTCATGCGCGTTCTCTCACCGACGTTCCTGGCGGCTTTCCCCGGTCGGGTGGTCAACGTTCACCCTTCGCTGCTCCCGGCATTTCCCGGCACGAGCGCGCAGACCCAGGCCTTCGACTACGGCGTCAAAGTAGCCGGCTGCACGGTGCATTTCGTCGACGCTGGTGTCGATTCCGGACCCATCATCGCGCAGGCAGCAGTGCCGGTGCTGGACACCGATTCCGCCGAAGACCTGCGCCGGCGCATCCTCGAACAGGAGCATGCGCTGTTCCCGCAGGCGCTCCAATGGATTGCCGAGGGCCGCGTGCGCATGGTCCCTCGCGCCGGAGCGCGCAGCGTTGTCACCCTCGCAAGCGAGGACGCCGAGCGGTGAACGCGTCGCGCCACTACGATGTCGTCGTTCTGGGGCGCTCGCTCGGGGCGCTGCTGGCGGCAGCGCTCCTCGCTCGTCGCGAGTTCCGGGTGCTCCTGCTCGGCCAGGGCGAATTGCCGCCGCGCTATCGCGTGACCGGCCGAGTCCTGGCCAGACGCTCGTGCAATCTGCTGGCGGCAACGTCACCCGTTTTTCGTCGAGTCATCCAGGAGCTGGCTCAAACGCAGAAGTTCCGCCGACTGACGACGCCGCTCGACCCGATGTTCTCCTACGTCAGCTCGAGCGTCCGTTTCGAGGTACCCCCAGACATCGATCTTTTCACGCGCGAGATCGAGCGCGAATTTCCCGAGGTTCGCCAGCCAATCGCCGAGTTCTACGCCGACATCTCGCGGCTGAACGGCATCGCCGACGGCGCACTAGAGCGCGAATCGGTGTGGCCGCCCGGAACACTGTTCGAGCGCCTGGAAACCGGACGTTCGGCGGCAGCCTTGCCCAGCATTCAGGAGAGCGATCCCGACTTCCCACTCCTCGACCGCTTGCCCCAGGATCACCCGTTCAAGAGCGTCGCGCGCCTCCCCGCGTTCTTCGCCTGCCACTACGGCATCGACGAGAAGTCGCTGCCTCCGCTCGCCTTGGCTCGCTTGCACGGGGCTTGGACGCGGGGGGTGCACTCACTGGTCGGCGGCGAAACTGCGCTGGAAGATTTCTTGATCGACCGCATTCAGGCGCACGGCGGCGTGTGCCGATTGCGCTCTCGTGCCTCCGACTTGGTCATCCGCCGCGGCAAAGTCGTCGGTATTCGCGAGGACGACGACGAGGAGCTCGTCGGCACCGAGGCAGTGGTCTCGAACATGAGCGGGGAGGCACTGGCCGAGCTTTCGGACGGCGACGGGGTCACCAAGAAGGCGCGCGAGAACTGGCCACGGGTAGAGGTCGTGGGGGGCCAATTCCTGGTGAGCCTACGCATCGACCCCGAAGCCTGGCCCGCGCCGCTGGGTCAGGAGTCGTTCGTGGTGCCCAAGGCACCCGAGCTGCCGACGCTTCACCTGTCGCGTTTGCCCGACGGCGATGATTTGGAGGGCGAGCCGAAGAGTCTGCTCCTCTTGGCCAGAGCCATCGTGCCCGATCCGATGCTCGACCGCTTGCTCGGGGCGCGCGAGGCGGTGCTCGCCAGCCTGCGGGAGGTCCTACCTTTTCTCGACCGACACCTCTGGCTCGTCGACAGCCCGAACGACGGTCTGCCCGCGTGGCTCTACGAGGAAACGCCAGCCGGCCGCGTCCGCCACACGCTCGAGCGCGTCCACTTGCCAGAGACGCAGAGTGCCCCCGAACCCATGCAGCCGAGGCTCGCCATCAAGCCTCTGGGCTACCTAGGACTATCAGGTGAGCCCGTGCGTGGACCGGTGCCGGGGACCTACTTGCTCGGCCCGACCGTCTTGCCCCTGCTCGGTCAGGAGGGTGAGATCCTGGCGGCCACCTCGGTGGTCCGCATCTTGACGAGCAGAGACACCAAGCGGCAGAAGCGGCGCCGCCTGATGTGGAACAAGATGGAAACCTGACCAGTATGCGCATCATTGCCGGTTCCCTCGGCGGACGGCGTCTCGTAGCTCCCAAGGGTCTCGGAACGCGACCGACGACCGATCGGGTGAGAGAGGCCTGGTTCTCGATTCTCGGCCCGATCGAGGGCCGCGTGCTCGATCTCTATGCGGGTACCGGTGCGCTCGGCTTCGAAGCGCTCTCCCGCGGCGCAGAACGCGCCGTGCTGGTGGAGAATGCACGCGCCGCCTGCGCGGCGATCCAGAAGAACGCAGAGGCGCTCGCATTGGGCTCCGCGGTCACGCTCCTCTCCGAGAGCGTGGAGCGCAGTCGACGCGACCTTGTCCGCCTGGGTCCGTTCCAGCTCGTGCTCACCGATCCGCCCTGGACCACCCTCGACCATTGCGCGCGGACCCTGCAGTCGCTGCCGTGGATGGACTTGGTGGCGGTGGGCGGACGCGTAGTGCTCGGCCATCCGAAAGGACACCCGATCGACCTGGCTCCGGCAAGTGGTCTCACTCTCGTCTCCTCCCGCAACTGGGGTGATTCGGCTGCTACCTTCTTCGAAAGGCTCGAGCCGTGACGGACGCCAAAGCGAACGCCGAGAAAGAGGCGAGCACCCCCCCTGCGCGGATGATGCTCGAGGTTGCCTACGACGGACGCACCTACGCCGGATTCGTGCGCCAAAGGAACGCACGCACGGTTGCCGCCGAGCTAGAGGCTGCGATCGCACACCTGGACCCAAACGCCGGCAGCCTCACCTGTGCCAGTCGCACGGACAGTGGCGTCCATGCTCGCCATCAGGTCATCAGCTTCGTGCCCACGCGTGCCATCCCCGCCCGCGGCTGGGTCCTCGGTCTGCGTCCGCTCCTACCGGAGTCGATCAGCGTCATCGGCGCCGCACCAGTTCCAACAGAATTCGATCCACGGCTCGATCCGGCGTGGAAGCGATATCGATACCGGCTGCTGGTCAGCCCAGTCTCGGACCCATTCGAAACGGGACGCGCCTATTGGATCCTGGGTCCTTTGAACCTGGAGTTGATGCGGCAGAGTGCGCCGGTGCTGGTCGGGGAGCACGACTTCCGCGCGTTCCGCAGCGCGCGCGACCAGCGCACCTCGACCGTTCGTCGCCTGGACAGCGTCTCGATCCTCGAGTCGCGCGAGGATGCACGCAGGATCGACATCGTCGTGACAGGACATCGCTTCCTTCACAACATGGTGCGCATCATCGCTGGCAGCTTGGTGGATATCGGACGGGGACGGCGCGACGTCGGTTGTCTGGCGGACGCGCTCGCAAGCGGTCGGCGTGAGGTGCTTGGCATGACGGCGCCGGCCCATGGGCTCTATCTGGAGCACGTCGAGCTGACGACCCCGATCGTGGGCCGGTTTCCGCCGCGCCAGGTCTGATGCTGGCCCACGCAGGCCTTGCGGGTGGCGACCTTGCTACGCACTTTGCTGACGGAGCGAACGCGCGCGAGCGTGACAAGCGCCAAGGGAACCGAATTCCGCTGAAACCGACACGCTATCGGAGCGGCCGAAGAGTCTCGTTTTACTTCCAGCCAGGCCGCGCTAGCGTTGCGCGCCACCAGAATCGGGTGGCGCTGGAGCAGCGATGAGCTGGAAAGAGCAACTTCTCGAACAAGGTACCAAGATCCTCAAGGATCGCGTCCTGGACCCTGGATCCAAGATCCTCGAGAACCCCACCGTCATGCGCTGGGTCACCGACGATCGCGTGATGAAGGCCGCCGAAGGCCTGATGGATGCGCCGGTGCGCCTGAAGGCCGCCCTCAAGATCCTCAAGGACGGCTACGAGCTGCCCAACGTCGACCCAGCGCTGGATGAGGATCTCCCGGTTCGCAAGAACGGCACCGCTGCGAAGAACGGGCACCACGCCGAAAGCACGAACGGAGTGACCGTCCGTGCCGGGGAAGCGGAGGGCGCCGGCTCCCAGGACATGGAAGAGTCGATGAGTCAGCGTCGCTCGCTGGCGACCATCGGCGGCAAGGATGTCTTCGACAAGTGCTTCCAGTTCACCGCCGCGGACAACGCGCGCAAGCGGGGCATCTACCCCTTCTTCCGCCCGCTCGATCTGAACGACGGGCCCGAAGCCGAGATCAACGGCAAGCGCGTGATCATGTTCGGGTCCAACAACTACCTGGGCCTGACCACACACCCCAAGGTGCGGGAAGCCGCCAAGAACGCGATTGACCGCTTTGGCACCAGCATGACGGGGTCACGCCTCGTCAACGGTTCCATGAAACTCCACGAGGAGTTCGAGGACAAGCTGGCGGCCTGGATGGGCAAGGAATCGGCACTCGTGTTCACCACGGGTTACCAGGTCAACATTTCCAGCTTGTCGGCCATCCTCTCCAACAAGAACACCGTCGCGGTCATGGACCGCAACGTCCACGCCTCGCTTTACGATGGCGTGCGCCTGGGCATGGCGGCCGGGGCTCGTCAGATCCGCTACAAGCACAACGACGCCGAGTCGTTGGACAAGGCTCTGGAGAAGCTAGGCCCGGACGAGGGAGCGTTCGTCATCACCGATGGCGTCTTCTCCGCGGAAGGCGAAATCTGCCACTTGGACCAGATTGCCAGGGTCGCCAAGAAGCACAGCGCTCGCATCATGGTCGACGACGCGCACGCGCTCGGCGTGATTGGGCCAGGCGGACGCGGCACTGCCCACCATTTCGGCGTTGCCGATCAGGTCGACCTGATTGGTGGGACCTTCTCCAAGTCCTTCGCGTCGATCGGCGGCTACCTGGTCGGGGAACGCCGAGTGCTCGACTACATCCGTCACTTCGCGCCGAGCTTCATGTTCGCAGCGGCTGCCGCTCCCCCGAGCATCGCTGCCGCCATGGCTGCCTTCCACGTCATGCAGGAGGAGCCTTGGCGCATCGAGAAGTTGCACGAGAACTTCACCTACATGAAAGCAGAGCTGACCAAGCTCGGCTTCGAGCTCGGCACCACGGAGACGGCCGTCATCCCCATCTACATCCGCCAAGATCTGCGCACGATCATGATGTGGCGCGAGCTCTTGGAGGAGCACGGGGTCTACACCAACCCCTTCATCTCCCCCGGCGTGCCACCCAAGAGCGCCATGCTGCGCACCAGCTACATGGCCACCCACGAGAAGCACCACCTGGATCGCGCCCTCGAAGCGTTCGAGAAGGCTGGCAAGAAGTTCGGCGTGATTTGACGCGCTGCTAACGGCGCTTTTCGAGCGCGCCACGGTCGGGTACCGTCGGCTCACTTCGAGCGCTGGGGCTGCATGACCATCATCGTCAAGGACATCCCGCTCGGCGGGGACTTAACGGACTTCCTGTCCGTCGTGGAAGAAATCTACGCAGGCGACCCGAACTACGTCAGGCCGCTCGACCTCGAGCTTTCGGGTCGGCTTTCGCGCAAGAACCCGTTCTTCGAACATGCCGAAGGAGCCGCCTTCGTTGCCTACGAAAACGGCTTGGCCGTCGGACGCTGCACGGCGCAGATAGACAATGCCTACACCGAGCGGCACGACGACAACGTCGGCTTCTTCGGCTTCTTCGACACCGTCGACAAGCAGGAGGTCGCCACCGCGCTGGTCGATCGCGCTGCAGCTTGGCTGCGCGACCGAGGCAAGGCACGCATGATGGGCCCCTTCTCCGTCAGCTCGAACGACGAGATCGGTTGCTTGGTGGACGGTTTCTCTACGCCACCGATGGTCATGATGCCGCACCATCGAGCGTACCAGGGGCGCCTGCTCGAAGGTGCCGGCTTGCGCAAAGCAAAGGATCTCTATGCTTGGCGGTACGTCGTCGGGCCGCTGCCTCCTCGCGCACAGAAGGGGTACGACCAGATCGCAGCCTTGCCGGAGGTGACCGTGCGTCAGATCGACAAGTCGAATCTGGCTCGCGAGGTCGAAGAGGTGATGGCCATCTTCAACGACGCCTGGAGCGACAACTGGGGCTACGTCCCTCTCACGCGCGCTGAACTGGCGAAATTGGGCGACGATCTCAAGCTGATCCTCGAGCCCCGCCTGACCGTGATCCTGAACGTTGGCGACGAGCCCGCGGCCTTCGCCATCGCCCTGCCCAACATCAACGAGCACGTGAAGGGACTCGGGGGCAAGCTGTTCCCCACCGGCGCTGCCAGCCTGATGTACGGCATGAAGGTCAAGGGCACGCGCACCGCCCGTCTCGCCCTGCTCGGCGTACGCAAGAAGTATCGCACCATGAAGCGCTACGGCGGCATGTCCACGTACATGTACGCGGAGCTGGCCAAATCCGGGCAGCGCCTGGGCATCGATTGGGGCGAGCTCTCCTGGACACTCGAAGACAACACGCCGGTCAACTTGGGCATCAAGTTGATGGGCGGCAAGATTTACAAGACGTATCGCATCTTCGACAAAGAACTCTGACGACAAGGTCCTCTGCAATGAGCATCCTCGTAACTGGCGCCAGCGGCTTTCTTGGTTCCCACGTCGCCGAGACCCTCTCCAAGGCGGGTCGCGATGTGGTCGCTTTGGTACGCCGGTCCAGCAACACGCGCTTCTTGGAAACGCTGCCAAACGTGCGCCTGGCGCGAGGCAGCGTGGAGGATCGAGATAGCCTGGGCGGCGCAATGCAGGGGGTGACCAGCGTCATCCACGCCGCTGGCCTGACCAAAGCCAAAAATCCCCTCGAGTTCATGCGCGTGAACACCGAGGGAACGGAACACCTGATCGACGCCGCCCTGGAAGCCGGGACGGTGAAGCGCTTCGTCTTGGTGTCCTCGGCGGCCGTTGCCGGACCAAGTGCGAGCGACGGCACGCCGGTGCGCGTGGGAGAGGAAACGGCACCCGTCACCGGCTACGGCCGGAGCAAGCTGGCCGCCGAGCGTTCACTCTTGGCCGTGAAGGACAAGCTGCACAGCGTGATTCTCAGGCCAACGGTGATCTATGGCCCCCGCGACGCCGAGATCCTGGTCTTCTTCAAGGCCGTACAGAACGGCATCTTGCCGCTGACCAACCCGCTCGGCGCCCTGACTTCCATGATCTACGCCACCGACTGCGCGCGTGCCTGTGTGCAGGCGCTCGAAGCGGACGTAGCGAGCGGCAGCACCTATTTCCTCGAGGACGGCGACCCAGTCAGCTTCGGCGACATGATCCGGCAGATCGAGACAGCGCTGGGCAAGAAAGCCTGGCTCCGCATCCCGCTGCCGGGCGCTCTGACCAGGGCGGCCGCGGCTGCAACCGAGGCCTACGGCAGGCTGACGGATAGCGCGGTGATGTTCACGCGTGACAAGTGCAACGAGCTCCAGGCCTCGGGCTGGGCGTTCGACGGTAGCTCCGCTCGAGCCGCCCTCGACTGGACGCCGGTCGTCGACTTCCCCGAGGGGCTGAGGCGCACGGTGCTGGCTTATCGAGAAGCCGGCTGGCTCTAACAGGGTGCTGAAGAAGTCTTTTCAGCACCCTGCGTGCTTCTCCGCGCCGGTCAGTCGAGCCAGATCGGTGCGAAGCACCCCCTCTTTGCGAGGGGTTTTCGCACCTCCGCCGTCGCTCGGTCCGCGCGGGCACAGCTTTCGTCGTTGGCGGGGTGCTTTTTCAGCACCCTGCTAAGAGACCCCGCCCGGAGAAACACTGCGCGCTGCTGCGATCGCAGCCAAAGCGGCTCGAGCCTTGTTGCGCGTTTCCAGACACTCCAGGCGCGCGTCGCTGTCTGCCACGATGCCCGCGCCCGCAGTGACTTCGAACACGTCGCCGCGCTTGACTACGGTACGAATGCCGATGGCGAGATCCAAATCCGTTCCGCGCGTCACGTAGCCGATGGCACCGCCATAGAGCCCCCGCGGCCTGCCCTCGAGCTCACGGATGATCTGCATCGCTCGCACCTTGGGCGCGCCAGATAGCGTTCCGGCTGGGAAAGTGGCTCGAATCACGTCCCACGGTCCCAGGCCGCTCTTGACCTTTCCCTGCACGTCGCTCGTGATGTGCATCACGTGGCTGTAGCGCTCGACGAACATGCGGTGCGGCACGGACACCGTTCCGCGCTCTGCGATGCGCCCGATGTCGTTACGCGCAAGGTCGATCAGCATGACGTGCTCCGCAATCTCCTTCGGATCCGCCATCATCTCCGCGGCCAGCTCGTCGTCTTCGCTCGGCGTGCGTCCCCGTCGCCGCGTACCGGCGATGGGTCGCAAGTAGACATGGCCGCCTTCCACCCGCACCAGCGTTTCCGGGCTTGCGCCTGCGATGGCCAAAGCCGGTGCCCCTTCGTCTTCCGGAAGGTCCAGGAAGTACATGTAGGGCGCAGGCGAGAGCACGCGCAGGAACCGGTAGACGAAGAATGGGTCTGCGCCCAAGGTCGGCATGCTGAAGGTGCGCGCAGGCACGATCTGGAAGGCGTCGCCGGCACGGATGTACTCGCGGCAGCGCTCGACCACGCTGGAGTACTCCTCGTCGTCCTGGCTGAGGGTGATGTCGGTCGGCAAGGCCGTGGGATCGGGGGGCGGCGTCAGCTCGAGCAGCGTCGCAGAGCGCAGGTGCCGCTCACACAGGTCGACGTCGCTGGCCTGGGTCGAGGCCATGGTCATGGTCTTCTTCAAGTGATCGAAGACGACGACGGTGCAGTCCGCGAGCAAGCGCGCGATCGGCCCTTGCTCACCAATCGGCCAGGCAGGCACTTTGGTGACGAAGTGCACCATGTCGTAGGCGAGCATGCCTACGTGAGCGGTGGCGAAGCGATCGGCCGGATCGACGAAGTCCGTGCTGCTCGGTCCAGCCTTGTCGGCAAGCTCTGTGAACGGGTCTACCCCGGGCTTTCCGTACAGCACGATTCGCTTCTTGGGCCGATAGCCCAAGATGGAATAGCGGGCCCAACGGTCGCCTCCGATCACGCTCTCCAGCAAGAACGAACCGCCTCCGTCCTGCTTGCGCAGGGCAGCGTAGGCCGAAACGGGGGTCAGGCCGTCCGCCACGACCGTCTTCTTGTGCACGTTGATCATCGGACCCTGGTCCGCCGCGCCCGGGTGCCTTTGGCCGCGTGCGGCGACTGGACCCAAGCACGAGCCCGCCTGACGGTCCAGAGTCACACCAGGGGCCCTCCCCCGTGTGCAGCGGCGGCGCCAGCCGGGGCTGCCGCAGATCCAGGCGCCCGAGGCGCCCCACCTGGAAGTGCGGGGTTTCGTGTTAGAAAGCAGGGCTTGCCGCGGAAAGCGCCAAGGCCCGTCTCACCATGAGTCCTCTATTGCTCAGCCCAACGAGCGCCCTGCTCGCCCACGTGGAACGCCTGATTGAAGACAGTCGAGTTCTAGTGGTCGGCAGCGCCGAGCACATGCTCGCGGAGCACGTGCTCGACCGCGGCGCACGCTTGGTTCAAGTGCTCGATTCCGATCCACGGCGCGTCGCTCACGCCGCCGCACATCGCGGCCAACGTCGAGTCAGCTACGCCCAGCTCACCGAGAGCGCGCTCCGGGACGGCAGCTACGACTGTGCGATTGTCGAAGACGTCGGGGCGCTTGCCGATCCGCAACGGGTGCTGCTCGGGGTGCGTCGTGCACTCTCCCAGCGCGGCGTTGCTCTCTTGTGCGCGCCGAGTGACGAAGGCACGTCCGGCCTGCTCGGCTTGCAAACTGGCAGCTTCGACCTCGAGCGCCTCGAAGAGCTCGCGCTGCGCGTGTTCGAGGACGCATTGCTCCTCGGTCAGGCGCCATTCGTCGGCTACTCGATCGTGTCCCTGTCCCTGGATGGACCGCCCGAACCAGCGCTCGACAACGAGCTCTTGGGCGACGCTGGCGATCAAGCAGATTGCTACGTCGCCGTCTGCGGCAGTCGAGAAGCCCTGGCCCGGCTCGATTTCGAGGACATGACCATCGTCCAACTGCCGGCTTCCCCGGCACTGGTGACGAGCGAGGCGTCGCACCGTGCCCGCGCCGAACGGGCGTCGCAACGGATCCGGGAGCTCGAGGGCGAGCTCAAGGCTCTGCAAGGCAGCGGTGGCTCCGTCGAAATCGACCAGCTCACCCGGCGGCTCGAGGAGCGGGACTCCTGGATTCGTGAGCTCGAGGCAAGGGCACGAACCGCGGAGGGTCGTGCCGAAGACGCCGATGCCGACCGCGAACGCCTGGAGAACGACCTGCACACGCTGTCGCACGCCAGCGACGAAAGCATGATGCAGCTGCGCGAACGCCTGGACGAAGCGGAGCGCATTGCCGGGCGGGCCCAGAAGGAGACGCGCTGGGCCGAAGCTCGCGTGGCGAAGCTCGAAAAGGAGCTAGAAGGTGCGCTCGCGGCGGCGGAAGCAGCGGAGCGGGGAGGGGCGGGCGCAGACCTCGAGCAGCGTGTGGCCGAAGCCGAGCAAGAGGCGGAGCGGGCGCGGTCCGAGCTGTCCAGAGCCCACGCGCTGCAGACGCGGCTGCAGGCGGAGTCCGCCGAGCAAGAAGCCGAGCTCGAAGAAACCCATCACGAGCTGCTCGAGGCATCACGCCTTTTGGCGGGTGCCCGCGCCGAACTGGCCGAGCTGCGACGCAAAGCGGAGGCGCCCCCGCCGGAAGCCAGCACGGACGTGATGCGGCTCGAGCAGCAGCTGCTCGAACGCGGAACCCGCGTGCTGGAGCTCGAGGAGCAATTGCGACAGGCTGACCTGCTCACCCGTAGCCTGGCGGCCGACCTCAGCGACGCCGGCGCTCGGGGCGCGGAGCCGGAACTGGTGGAGCGGCTCGGAGCCTTGGCGCAGACCCTGGCCGAGCGCGAAGCCGACCTGGTCGCCGCAGAGTGGACCATCGGCGAGCTTCGCCAACGGCTGACCTTGGGTGGGCACTAGCCCTTGCCGCGGGAAAAAGACGGCCGGAGCGCGGGACTAGCTCTTTACAACGGGAGCGGCGGACTTAGCTTCCCGAGGACCCATGGGCGCTAAGCGAGACTACTACGAAGTGCTGGGCGTCGAGCGCGCCGCTGGCGAAGACGACATCCGCAAGGCGTACAAGAAGCTCGCGCTCAAGTACCACCCGGACCGAAATCCCGGGGACGCCGCGGCGGAAGCCAGCTTCAAGGAGGCGACGGAAGCCTACACCGTGCTCTCCGATGGCGAGAAGCGGGCCCAGTACGACCGCTTCGGCCACGCCATGGGGGGTGGCGGTTTCGATTTCGACAGCGCAGGCGTCGGCGACATCTTCAGCCACTTCCAGGACATGTTCTCCGACTTCTTCGGAGGCATGGGCGGCGGAGCCGGTCGCGAGCGCGGACCCCAGCGGGGGCAGGACACGCGCGTGCGGGCCCGCATCACGTTCCGCGAGGCGATGGAGGGGATCAAGAAAGAGCTCACCATCAGCGGCGCCGCCCCTTGCGAGACCTGTGACGGTAGCGGCGCCAAGTCTGGAACGAAGCCAACCACCTGCACTCAGTGCGGCGGCAGCGGTCAGGCGACGACTCAGCGCGGGTTCATCATGTTCAGCACCACGTGCTCGAACTGTCGCGGTTCGGGCCGAGTCGTGGCGGAACCGTGCGAAAGTTGCCGCGGCCAGCGCTACGTGGAGAAGCGGCGCAAGGTAACCGTGAACTTCCCGGCAGGCATCGACGGGGGACAGCGCCTGCGCGTGGCGGGGCAAGGCATGCCGGGGATGGTGGGCGCCGAGCCCGGAGACTTGTACGTCGACGTCGACGTCGAATCGCACCCCGGCTTCGAGCGTGATGGCTTCGATATCGGCACGCGGTGCCAGGTCTCGTTCGCGGATGCCGCCCTCGGCGGCAAGCAATCGGTGACCCTGCCCAACGAGAAGGCAGTGGACGTCGAATGGCCGGAAGGTACCCAGCCGGGCACCGTGCTCACCATCAAGGGCCAGGGGCTGCCGCGCCTCGACCGGCGCGGCACGGGAGACTTGCACGTCCTGATCGAAGTCGTCGTGCCCAAGAAGCTGAGCCGCAAGGCCAAAAAGCTGGTGGAAGAGCTGCGCGACGAGCTCAGGCGCTAAGGCCGGAATCGGGCCTGCTCGGGCCAGCGCAGGCAGGCGCACTGCGCCGCCTGGGCGAGAAAAGAGCGCGGGAAAAGAGCGCGGGAAAAGAGCGGGAACTTGCCGGACTATGCTGCGGGATGGAACCATGGACGGGTGACCTCCGGCTCGTTCCCCTCGCCGCACCCGCTCCCCGGCTCGATCCAGCGCCCTGGCCTGAGCCAGAAAGCGCTCGGCATGCTTTCGATTGCCTGCTTCGCCTTGCCGCTCGCGCTCGGCTGCAAGGGGTCGGTCAAGGCCGATGCGAAGGCCTCCACGAACGGCGATAGCGAAATGGACTTCGACGCCGAGGGCAAGCGGGACGAGGCCTGGGAGTCCGAGGCCCTCCCCGCCAGCAACTCGAAGGCACGGACCAGCGAAACGCAGGCACCGGGTCAGACGCCGACGACAGCGGCGGCCATGCTCGGTGCCCGCCACGACCTGGCTCCAGCCGGGGGCCAGCAGCCGGCCTGCCAATGCTTGACCGTCGTGGCGGGCGCGCCGAACCGTTCGGGCCTGACCTGGTCCGCCGCCCCTCCCCAGATCGACGTGCGCACCCAGCTCGTGGTCGCGCTGAGCTCGGACCAGGTGACGTGCCCGGTCGAGGTCCCCAAGGCGAGCTACATGGGCTACGAGGTCCGAGAAGCGGACGTCGTCATCCAGGTCGAGGGTGCCGTAGCAGGGCGACCCCTGACCCAGGGCGCCATCGTGCCGCGACCGATGACGGGCGGGAAGCTCTTGATCGAGTCCGCGCCGAACTTGCCGTACGGCAAGCCAACGAGCGGCCAGGGCACCTGCTCGGTCGCATACTAGCGCGCAGCCCGAGCTCCGAGCTTGCCTTGGCCCCTCCGCACGCGAAGAAAACGGCCCTTTGGCAGGAGCTGACGCGCCGCCTGTCGCGAGAGCTGGAAACCCTCAGGCGGGCGCAGCGGGAAACGCAGAAGGGTGCGACGCACGAAGAGGCCAAGCCGGAGAACGACAAGGACACGCGAGCGCTGGAGCAGTCGTACCTGGCGCGTGGCCAGGCGGTCCGTGTGGAGGAAATGGCGCAGGGCCTGGCGGCGGTCATTGCGCTCGTGCTGCGTCATTTCACTGACGACGATCCGATTGCGCTCGGGGCGCTGGTCAGCGTCGAAACGACGGAAGCAGGGGCCTTCCGGGTGCTCTTGGCACCCGCGGGAGCGGGCGAGCGACTCAGCGACGATCTCGGGGAAGTGCGCGTGATCACGGCGGCATCACCGCTTGGTCGAGCCTTGATTGGCGCGCGAGCGGGCGACTCTCCGGAGTATCCCGGCCCGGGCGGCATGGTCACCGTAGACATAGTCAGCGCGGAATAATCCACGCTGCGGCGATTCAGGCTGGGCTCGAAGCTACACGGTCGCTCACAGAGCGCTCACCACCTACAATTGACAGTTCGTCCGAAGGCGGTCTCTTATGGGAAGCGGTTCCCCCCGCCCGGAGACCATGATGGCGCAAGAGCACCCCCACCCTCGCCCTCGCCCTCGGACAGGCCCTGGGGAGCGCAGAGCGCGCCCCGCGACCTCGCGGCTCGGACTGGGCGCTCTGGGGCTTTCCCTTCTCTTCGGCGTCTCCTGCACCGACGAGGTGTTCGACCCCGGCCCGCCCACGGGCTCGGGCGCGCAGGGCATGGGCGGTGCCGGAACCGGGGCGGCCGCCAGCACCAACGCGGGCGGAACGCCCGGTGCGGGCGGCAGCGGTGCAGCCGACGACGCGGCGCTGACCAACATTTCTCGCCTCACCCGTGTCGAGTACTCGGCGACGATCGCGGCCGCGCTCGGCATCGAACCGGATGTCGACCTGATTCCGGAGGACGGACGAGTCGGGCGTTTTACGTCCAACGTCGGCGTGACGCCGGACCCCGTGCATCCGTACCTCTTGCTCGCAGAGGAGCTTGCGCTGGCAGCGATCCCTACGGCACCGGCGGGCTGCGAGTCGACCGACGTCGATGCCTGCCTCGACGAGGAGCTCCGTCCTTGGCTCGAGCTGCTCTTTCGGCGCCCACTCGCCGAGTCAGAGCTCCCCACCTGGTCCCTCGTGATGCAGGAGGTGCTGGACGGAGGCGGAGACGCCACGGATGCCACGCGCGCAGCGCTCGGCGCCGCCCTCTTGAGCCCGGACTTCCTGTTCCGCTCTTCGCCCTCGAATGCAGGAGAAAATGCCTGGGCCCGGCGTATCGCGGAGTGGCTGGCCTACGTGCTCTGGGACGGTCCGCCCGATGAAGAGCTCTTGCAAGCCGTGGGCGGCAACACCGGCCTCGCAGCGGAGCTGCAGGGCCAAGCGGCGCGCTTGAGCCTCGATGCGCGGGCGACCCCGACCCTGGCGCGCTTCCTCGGCCAGTGGCTGGATGTCGACACCGATCTGCGCAAGGACGAGAGCGACACGTTCGAGACCTCGCCGGACTACCTGGAGCTCCTGGCGTTCGTAGAAGAGGCGATGGCAAGCGGCAGGCCGGTGAAGGACTTCATCGGTGGCGCGTTCGGCCTCGTTCACCCGGACAACGCAGAGTTGTACGGTGTGGACGGCACGCTCGAAGAGGTCACCCTGGTCGATTGGGAGGCGGACTCGTTCAGGCGCGGCCTCTTGGCGCAAGAGCTCCTCGCCGGCTCGACCAGGCACCCCGATCCCGGGCGCCGCCCCATTTTCCGCGGCCTCTTGGTGCGACGGGAGCTCCTTTGCGAGAAGTTGCCATTGCCCGACCCCGAGTTGGTGGCACTGGCGGGCGAGGTCGAGGACCGCACGACCGACGAGCGCTGCCGGACCTGTCACCAGCACATCGACCCCATCGGGTACGCATTTGCCGCGCTCGATCCCGACTTCGCAGGCGAGCCGCCCGAGGCCAACATCCTCGCCCACGACGAGCTCGCCGGTACCTACGCCAACGTGGCCCAGTTGCTCGAAGCGGTGGCGGCGAGCCGTAGCTTCGCCGAATGCTTCTCGCGCCAGTGGCTCGCGTTCTTCCTGGAGGAGGAGCTGGACGCAGTCAGCGATTCCTGGGTCGCGTCCCTGGCTGACTCCGTGGAGGCCGGCGCCAGCCTCGGAACCGTGGTGGAGGAAGCCGCGTTCGAGCTGGCCGTCCGCTCCGAGAGCGCACTGCCGTGGTGCGCCGGCGAATGAAGGAACCCGAGTCATGATACGCCTGCGCAAACGTCCGGTACGCCTCGTTTCACGCCGCAGCTTCGTCGGGGGTCTGCCGGCGGGCCTCGCTGGCTTGGCGCTCACGTCGCCGCTTTGGTCCCGCCTCATCCGGCGAGCGATGGCGCAAGAAACGAACGTCCAGCGCCTGCTGGTTTGGTACATGGCCGACGGCACCGTGCCGGAGTGGTTCTGGCCCAGCGAGCCCGGCGCGCTCAGCATCCGCTCTGATCGGACCAACGACTTCAGCGGGAACGACTTCAACGAGACCATCCCCGACGCCGACCGGCCGACCTTCCTGCTCCAACCGGTTGCCGACTATGCGGATCGAATGCTGCTCGTGCGCGGGATCAGCAGTCCGGGACAGGGCGACCACGCGCCGGCGGTGCGCAGCTGCATGACGGGCGAGGCGCTGTCCGGGGAAGACACCGGCAACGCCCCTTCCCTCGATACCGTGATGGCCGATGTGCATTTCAACAGCGGTCACATCGAACCGGTGTTTCGCACCGGGGTGTACGGAAACCGCGTCTCCTACAACGGCACCCGCGATGTGAGCCGCCCGACGGGGGAGGACTTCGTCGAGCCGTCTTGGCAGCCCGTGAGTGACGCCCGCCGAGTGCTCGACGCGGTCGGGCAGCTGAGCATCCCGGGCCAGGACCCGACCGCGCGCCGAACGAGCCGCCTCGCCATGCTGGGCGCCGTGCAGAGCCGCGTCGAAGCGCTGAGCTGCGCTGCGGGCACAGCGGCCGGTGATCGGCTTGCCGCCTACGTGGAGGAAGTCGCCCGGCTCGAAGGCCTCGAACGGGAGATGGAGGAGGAGCCGACAGAGCCGCTGGAGCCGCTGATCGATCCAAATGATCCAGCAGTGGCCGACGCGGAGAGCGACATCCGTGGTCTGCCCATCGTCGCTCCCTTCGTGCGGGATCTCGCCGTCACCGCGCTGGCGCTCGGCTACTCGCCCTGTGCGACCATTCAGTGGGGCGCCTCCGGTGAGAACAAGATCGACGGCGGAGAGCTCACCGACTACCGCTATGACTTCCTGCCCGACCTCGAGTACCCCGGTGCCGGGGACCACGGGCTCGCACATCCGGAAGACGGAGCCTTCCAGGACGCCGGTCACAACATCACGGCAGAAGTGTCGACACGAGATCGCGTCCGCATCCGGCGCTGGTTCTTCGAAGAGCTCAAGCTATTGCTCGATCGGCTGGCGTCGATTCCGGATGGCACGGGCAGCCTGCTCGACACGACCACCGTGCTGTGTGTTTCGGAGTTCGGTGGCCCGCGCGCCAACAGCACCGCGGATCAGCATTCCACGGCGAACTTGCCGTACATCATCGTCGGTGGCGCCCAGACGCCTTTCGTGACCGGACAGTTCCTGGAGATGGAAGCCTCGCACGGGGACTACCTTTTGACCTTGGCGCGTGGCTTCGGCAGCACGATCGAGAATCTGGGCATCGGCACGTCGACGCTGAGCGGCATCCTGCGTCCCTGATCGTCGGCTCCGGTACAATTGCCCATCCCGTCTCGTGTGAGTCGCCATGCGCAGTGCATCCGCGCCGGTCGGCGGCCGACGCGGACGCGTTCCTTCACGAGCGGATGCATGCGTGATCGGGCTGCATGTTTCGCACACGTAACGGAAACGTGTCTCTCGCAGGTGCGGGGGCGATCACTGGCATGAGGTGAAGGGCGGTGCCGCCGTTTTTTCTCTGCGAAACTCGACGCCACCCGGCCTGCTCCCCCATAGTGGAGTCGACCCCGGTCATGATCTCTCTCTCCGCCGCCCCTGAGTCGACTGAAGAGCCGCCCACCACCGATCCTGCGTCGAGCGGTTCGGCGGGCTTTGCCGTGCGACTGGAGGGAGCCTCTCTTGCTGATCTGATCCAGATGGAGTGTCTACGCGGCACTCGCCGCGTGATTCGCGTCTCGTCTCACCAAGGCATCGGCTACCTCTTCTTCGATCGAGGACAGCTGCTCCATGCGACGGCAGGCACGCAGACGGGCGACGCTGCTGCGCTTGCCATCCTGGGCTGGAGCAACGGCACCTACGAGGCCGGAGAGCAGCCCTGGCCCGTGCGTACGACGATCGAATCCAGCTGGCAGAACCTACTCCTCTTGTCGGCCCAACAGGCGGACGAATCGGCCCGCGACGAAATCCCCGACTCGAGCGAAGTCGTATCGAGCCCCAAACCGCGTGAGGTTATCGTGACCAATCCCCGCCCGATTGCCCCAGGTCTCCGGGTCTCCCCGAGTCCCTCTCTGTCCTCCGAGCCGCCGAGGCCAACCGAGCTCGTGAGCACGGAGTCGAGACGTCCGACCTCCGAACCAAGCTCGGGGCGCACCGGCATCATCCGCGCGGTCCGCATCGACGACAACGGCAACGTCGTCAGCAACTTGGGCACCCTGGGCGAGTTTGCCGATCTCTCCTCATACGCCGTCCACATGTGCAAGCTGATCGGCGACTCTCTCGGCCTGGAGGGCTTTCTGGGCATCGAGTGCTGCGCACGGGACCGGACGTTCCTGGCCTTCGTGGATCAGGAAACCGTCGTTGCCATCGAGACCGAGCCAGGGGCCAACATCGACAAGTACCGACGCCGGGCCGGTCTCTGAAACCAAACCCGCCATGCAGGACCTCAATCAAACCCTCTCCTCGCTTCGCGATCTCGAAGGCATCGTGGGCAGCTTCGTGGTGAGCGAGGCCGGCGACGTCGTGGCCAAGGACCTGCCAGCGTACTTCGACGGTGTGCTGGAAGAAGTCGGACCCCGCATGCTCCGTTTGCGCGATGCGCTCGACCTGGCCGAAGGGGACGTGAGCTCGTGCAACGTGCGCTACGCGGGCTACAAGCTGACGCTCCGCTCCATGGACGGAGCGCTCATTGCCGTCATCGCCGACGCCAAGATCAATGGCCCGGCTCTGCGCATGGCGATGAACCTGGTCATCCGCAAGTGCGGAAGCGAAAGCGCAAGTCCGAGTGGCCGCCCGTCCCTGGCCACAACGCCACAGGCCGGAACGCCCCTGGTCGGCGCGCAAGCGAGCTTCCCGATCGCGACGAGCCCGGCGACCGCCACGCCGAACTCCGCCGAGTCCACCCGGTCCTCACACTCCGAGGTCTTCGAGGCCGACCGCTCCCCGCACCGGGGCAATAGCCGGGCGCCCGAATCCGGCGGCCCGGCTGGCTCGGGCAGTGAGCCGCAGCGCAAGAAGCGCGAAATCCTGTTCCGCGGCAAGCGCGTGGGCTGAGCCTCCAGACCTAGCGCCCGCCCCTCCCCTTTTGAGTGCGTCTCATTTATGAGATGCGCTCATTCCAATGACCGACATCGAGATCCGACGCCATCCGCCGGGCGGGGACGTTTCCGATTTTCTGGAGGCAGGCCGGATCGTGTTTGCCGACGACCCGAACTGGGTCCCGCCGCTGAACCTGCTGCTCAAGGACCAGCTGTCCCCGAAGAGCCCGTTCTTTCAGCACGCGGAAGTGATGCTCTTCACCGCGCGGAGAGGTGGTGAGCTCGTCGGCCGCATTTCGGCTCAGATCGATCGGGAGCACTTGCGCCGCTATGGCGACGAGATCGGTTTCTTCGGCTTCTTCGATACGGTCGACGACGTCGATGTGGCGGAGGCGCTCTTGGGGGCGGCCAACCAATGGCTCAAGCAGCGCAACATGAAGCGCATGCGCGGGCCGATCAATCTGTCGATCAACCAGGAAGTGGGCCTCTTGGTCGAGGGCTTCTCGACCCCGCCCATGGTGATGATGCCGCACTCGCGTGCCTACCAGGGGCCCATCTACGAGAAGCTCGGGCTGGAGAAAGCCAAGGATCTCTTCGCTTGGCGCTGGGATGCCGCTCCGGCATTGCCGCCGCGCGCGCTGCGTTCGCTGGTGGAGATGAAGCGGCTCGGCGTGGTGTTCCGAGCCGTGGACCTGAAGACGGAGATCGAGGAGCTGATCGAGATCCAGGACGACGCCTGGCGCGACAACTGGGGCCACGTGTCGATGACGCCTGCCGAAGCCAAGCAGCTCCGCAACAACTTGTCGGTGGTCATCGATCCAAACGTCGCCATCGTTGCCGAGATCGACGGTGAGCTGGCTGGGATGGCCCTGGCCATCCCGAACCTGAACGAAATCATTCGCGACTTCGACGGCACCCTCACTCCGGCCAAAGCTGCCAAGTTGGTGTGGCGACTCAAGGTCGAGCGAACCAAGTCAGCCCGACTGGCGCTGCTCGGCATCAAGGGCGCCTACCGCAAGCAGAAGAAGTACATGCCTCTGGCGCTGGCCTTGATCGCCGATCTCGCGCGACGCGGCTACCAATACGGCTACCAGTGGAGCGAGCTCTCCTGGACGGTGGAGGACAATGGCCCCGTGCACGCCCTGATCAAGGCTGCCGGGGGCTACGTCTACAAGCGCTACCGCGTGTACGAAAAGGACCTCGCCTAGTCTACGCCGAGCCGGGAAGGCTCCTGTGCTATGCGGCTGGACATGACGCCGCGACACGGAATCGCCTCCTCGCTCCTGTTCTTGGCCGCTTGTGGCGGCCCGCCGGCACAGCCCGAGGCCAAGACGGCAGCGAGCGCAAAGCCCGAGCCGACGACCGACCCGGCCGTGCTCGAGGTCGACGACTTCGAGGACGGCGACGGCACGTCCCTGCTCGGTGGCTACTGGTACAACTACGTCGACCAAGACAACGGCGGGCTGTCCACGCTCGACATGCCTCGCAGCGCCACCGGTCCGCGCATGGAGGGGGAAGGACTCGAGTCCAAGCTGTCCTTGGCTGCGAAGTATCGCCTGGACCAGGGCAAGCTGCCGTACCCACCCTACGTCGGCATCGGTGTCTCGCTGCCGTCTCGCTACACCGATCTACGCGAGTACGGAGCCATCCAGTATTCGTACAAGGGCGGCAAGCACGAGGTCCGAATCGAAACCGCCAACGTCGAGAAGTGGGACTTCCACGCGATGCAGCTGCCGCCGTCGCAGACGTGGCGCACGGTCACGCTCGACCTTTCGCTCTTTCGCCAAGGCGGCTGGGGTCCGAAGGTTCCTTTTGCGCTCGAGCAGTCGAAGGCGCTCGGCTGGCAGGTGCGGGGAGAAACGGGCGACAGCGGCACCTTTCAGATCGACAACGTTCGCCTACTGCCCAAGAGCGCGCTCGGGACACCAGAGCCCGACCTCGAAGTGCGGCCTGCCGAGCCCCCTCCTGCTGTCGTGCTCGAATCACTGGCCATCGCCCATCCGCTGCAGGCGGCAGCCGCCAAGTACCTGGACCAGGGCTACAACATCACCAACTGGCTCGAGCAGAAGCGCTTCGACGGCTACGGCGACTACGACGAAGCCTTCGTGAAGAAGCTCGCGCAGGCCGGGTTCAAGGGGCTACGCCTGCCGGTGGACCTCGACCTCTACGTGATGAAGCGCGAGAAGGTCAAAGACCGCGTCGTCGTCGAGGTCCATCCCGATCTGTTCAAGATCCTGGATGATTTCGACCGCTGGACCCAGGCGCACGGCCTGAGCTTCACCATCGACTATCACCAGTACGATCACTCGCTCGACATCGACAGTGCGGACTCCACGGCAGAGATGGTGGCTCTGTGGGAAAAGGTCGCCGAACACTTCAAGAAGAACCGCCGGCAGGACCTGTTCTACGAGCTGCTCAACGAGCCGGAGCTCTCGTTCAAGCGCGGCCCGAGCGCGGCTGAGTGGACGAAGCTGGCAACGGACACCATCGCCGCCATCCGCAAGCACGACGCCAAGCGCCCGATCCTGTTCGGGGACGTCAGGTGGTACGGCATCGACGAGCTGGTGGCGCGGACGCCCTTCGCGGACCCGAACATCATCTACATCTTCCACTTCTACGATCCGTTCATCTTCACACACCAAGGCGCGCCCTGGGCGGGCCTCGGAACCACGCACGACATCCCCTATCCGTACTCGCCCGAGCGCTGGTCCAAGTATCAGAAGGACCTCGGCTTCACCGAGTTCAACGAACCGTGGCAGATCGACCAAGCGCGGGCTTACTACAAGAACGGCAACCGCGAGGCCCTGCGCAATCGCTTGGCCGTCGCCAAGAGCTGGGCGGTCAAGCATGGCGTCCCGATCATCTGTAACGAGTTCGGAGCCTACGAGGCGTCAGCACGGCGGGAAGACACCGTTCGCTGGTACACGGACATGATCGCGCTCTTCCGGGAGCTCCAGATCCCGTGGCAGGTCTGGTTCATGATCATGGACGCCAAGAGCGGGCAGGTTGCGCCGGACTACGTCGCAGCCTTTCAGCTTGCCAAGAGCCGGTAGGCGCCGCCTCGCGACACGCGCCAGAACGAGCTTCCGTCCTGCGCCAGCGGTCCTGCAGAGGTCCGGGTCTGGAGAATGACTATCGACGGCTGCTGGCCGCAGCACTACGTGGAGGAGAGTGCCGCCGAACCTAGTAACGGCACGCGAGAGGACCCAACATGTCCGAGCTCTACGAAATCCCAGTACGAACCCTCGATGGCCAGGCGACGACCCTGGCGCCCTTCAAAGGTCAGGTGCTCCTGATCGTGAACACAGCGAGCCGCTGTGGCTTCACCCCGCAGTACGAAGGGCTCGAAGCGCTGCACCGCGAATACGGATCGCGCGGCCTCACGGTGCTCGGCTTCCCCTGCAATCAATTCGGGGAGCAAGAGCCCGGAGATGCGGACGAAATCGCCAACTTCTGCAGCACGAGCTACGGCGTCTCGTTCCCGATGTTCGAGAAGGTCGACGTCAACGGGCCGAATGCGCATCCGCTCTACCGACTGCTCAAGGGAGAGGCCACGGGCGTCCTCGGCAGCGAGAGCATCAAGTGGAACTTCACCAAGTTCCTGGTGAGCCGCACAGGCGAAGTGGTGAGCCGTCGCGCTCCCAGCGATACGCCGGCATCACTGCGCGGCGAGATCGAAGGGCTGCTCGGCTGAGAGCAGCCTCGCCAGGCTGAACCGCTGGCCTGTTCCGTTCGTGGTGAAGGAGCGGCCTCGAGGCATTTCGAATCTGAAAGCATCGGTCCGGGAACGATTGTTCGCAGCGCGCGATCGGTGTCGCTTTCCTACGGCGAGTCGCCTGGATCGCGACTAGGGTCCGCCCCCTCGCGGGCAGCCGTGGCGTCGCACGACGCCTTGCGGCTCGCGCGTCTTCACACAGTTTCGAAAGGAATCGAGAATGCTTTTTGTCGATCGCTCGTCAGGTATCCGCCACCTGAGCAGCGCCCATCTGGCGAGATCCGCCTCCCTACTCACCAGTGCCCTCGTTCTGCTGAGCGGCTGCGCCGCTGAGGACGACGGCACGCTGACCCAGCGGACTCAGGCCGCCCAAGCTGCTGCGCCCACTACCCCTTCGCCCAGCTCCTGCGGCTACCGCATCGAAACGGGCACCTACTCCACCTGGGGGACCGGGTACGAAGCGTGGGTCAAGCTGACGAACGTCTCGGGCCAGCAGGGCGTCGCCTTCGACGTGTTGGTCGACATCGGCAGTACGACGGTCAAGCAGGGCTACGACGCCGTCTTTACTCCGGCGGACCACGCCTACCTAGCGTCGGAGCCTTCGTGGCTCTGGAGCCAGCCGATCAAGGCCAACAAATCCTTCAAGTTCGGCTTCGTCGGCAAAGGCGCGTTCGAGGGCATCGAGGCCTACCTGAACACGCTCAACGATCAGGCCTGCGACGTTGCGGCACCGGTGATCGATCTGTCGGCCAGTGAGGACTTCTTCACCTCGGCGGGCACGCTCAGCCTGACGGCAGCAGTGACGGACGACGTCGCCGTTCGCAAGGTGACGTTCTACCAGGACGACGCGATTGTCGCCGAAGACTGGGACGCCCCGTACACGCTCGAGCTGCCCGTGGCTGCGGCCCTCAACGGCCGCCACACGTTCACGGCAACCGCAGCAGATCCGAGCGGCAACCTCGCCAGCGACAGCGAGCGCGCGCTCGTCGCCATCGGCAATCGTTTCTTCGGCACTGCAGTCGATAGTGCCGCCGACTACGAAGACGTGGTTGGCCTCTTCAACCAGCTGACGCCCGGCAACGCCGGCAAGTGGGGCTCGGTCGAGGCCACGCGCGACGTGATGAACTTTGCCCAGCTCGACCAGGCCTACGAGTTTGCTCAGGCAAACGGCCTTCGTTTCAAGCTCCACACGCTGTTCTGGGGCCTGCAACAGCCAGCCTGGCTCGCTGCACTGCCACCAGCCGAGCAGCTGGAAGAAATCCACGAGTGGCTCCTTGCCCTCTCGGAGCGGTACGGCGACGTGGAGATGATCGACGTCGTCAACGAGCCGATCAACGCGCCTCCGGCCTACGCTCCTGCTCTCGGCGGCGCCGGTGAGACCGGCTACGACTGGCTGATCAACGCCTTCGAGCTCGCACGCGAGTACTTCCCGAATTCCGAGCTGCTCTTGAACGAGTACAACGTGCTCATCATGGAGTCCTTCACGGCGAACTACCTCCAGCTCGTGACGCTCTTGCAGGATCGCGGCCTGATCGACGGCATTGGCCTTCAGGGGCACTTCCTCGAGCGCGCCGAGACGTCCACGGTCGAGACCAATCTCGCCACGCTCGCCGCAACCGGACTGCCCATCTACGTCTCGGAGTTCGACCTGGACCTCGCAGACGACGCTCAGCATGCGAATCGGGTACGCGATCTGTTGACGGTCTTCTGGGCGAATCCCTCGGTCGTCGGTGTGACGCACTGGGGCCACCTCGAGGGCAGCACCTGGCAAGAGGACGCTTACCTGATCCGCCAAGACGGCAGCTATCGGCCTGGTCTCGACTGGATCCTGTGCACGCAGGCGGGCGAGCCCGACTGCACCGTCCCCGAATACGTTCCGCCCACCCGCGTCGGCGACGACTACGGCATCACGCTCGAAGCCGAGGAGTACGACACGGCCGAGGGCTTGCTCGCTGCCGGCAACACGGTCGCCTACACGGACAATGGCGACTGGCTCGCCTACGCCGACGTTCAGATCGAAGCGGACTGGGACAAGTTGGAGGTGACCTACGCCAAGGGAAACACCGACACGATCAGCAGCATCTCGATTCACCTCGATAGTCTGGACAATGCTCCGGTCGCCACCGTCGCTCTCCCGCCGACTGCTGGCTGGGGCAGCCTGGAGACGGTCGAAGTTCCTTGGCCGGCCACCTCCGGCAATCACGCAATCTACGTCTCGTTCGGCGGCAGCTTCGGCGTCGCAAACGTGGACTCGATTCGCATCGGCACCGAGCCGCCTGCTTCCCCGAACCTGATTTCGAACGGCACGTTCGAAAGCGGCAACACCAATGGCTGGTACGGCTGGGGTGGCAGCTCGCTTACGGCCAGCAGCGCGCAGAAGCGCTCGGGCACCTACAGCATGCTGCGCGCGGGCGGCGGCACGGCTGCGACCAACGTGACGAGCCAGGTGCAGGCTGGTGTGAGCTACCAGATGAGCTTCTGGGTCCGGATCGAAGGTGCCGCGACGTCGAACGTGAACATCACGCGCGCCCTCGACTGCGGCAGTGGTGACCAGTACGCGTGGGTTGCCAGCAACGGTTCGATCCCGGCAGGGAGCTGGACCGAGCTCGCCGGTACGGTGGCGATTCCTGCCAACTGCAACCTCACGAGCCTCCAGCTCTACGCTGAAGGCCCCGGTGCGGGCGTGAGTCTCTACATCGACGACGTGACGCTCTACGGCCCCCCTCCTGGGTCCCAGAACCTGATTTCGAACGGCACGTTCGAGAGCGGGAACACCAACGGCTGGTTCGGCTGGGGCGGCAGCGTCCTGACCGCCAATACGACTCAGTATCACGGAGGAACCTACAGCATGCGGCGCGCGGGCGGCGGCACGGCGGCCACCGACGTGACATCGGTCGTTCAGGCGGGCAAGACCTACGCCGCTTCCTTCTGGGTTCTGATCGAAGGCGCCGCGACGTCGAACGTGAACATTACCCGGGCACTCACCTGCGGTGGCAGCACCACCTGGGAGTGGGTGGCGAACAATGGCTCGATCCCTGCGGGGACCTGGGTCCAGCTCGCCGGCAATGTGACCATTCCGGCAAGTTGCAGCCTGGGTCAGCTCCAGCTCTACGCCGAAGGACCAGGCTCCAGCGTGAACCTGTACCTCGACGATGTGAGCCTGGTCGCCCTGCCGTAAGCGACCGCTGCTGACGCAGTCCGCAAAGGGGCAGCCGACAGCGCTGCCCCGCCAATCAACACAGGGGCAGCCGGAATCGGCTGCCCCTTCCCTTTTTGCGCGTGCATCGTGCCAGCGCCGCCGAGCGTCTGGACCAGCGGGTCGCGCTCGGCCAGGGTGCCCACCGTGGCCCGCCAAGCGACGACCAAGCGATTCGTCATCGACCTGTCTCACGTCGACGAGAACGTCTACCAGAAGCTCGATCTGCGGTTGGCGCAGCAGCCGTCCGAAACGGACGCCTACCTGCTCACGCGGCTCCTCGCCTACGCGCTTCTGGTTCGTGACGACGAAGAGAGCACGCTCGGCTTCTCCAAGGGCGGTCTAACGACCCCGGAAGAACCCGCCATTTCGCGCACGAGCCTCGACGGCCGCACGCTCGTCTGGTGCGAAATCGGGAGCCCCAGCGTCGAGCGGCTGCACAAGGCTTCGAAGAGCTCCCCGCTCGTGGTCCTCGTGACTCATCATGAGGCCGAGCGCATCGGCCGAGAGCTCACTGAGGCAACGATCTTCCGCAAGGAGCACCTCTTGGTGTGGGCGATCGACCCGACCTTCGTCGGCGACCTCGGTGGGCGCCTGGGGGAGCGCGGTGGTGAGTTCAGCCTGACCATCTCCGATGGCACGCTCTACGCCGAGATCGGAGGCACGACACTCGTGTCTTCGATCTCGCGGATCAGTACGACGCCTGCCTGATTGACGGCGAGCCTGCCACGCGTTGGCCTTCCCTCGACAGGCCCTGCAGCCCGGCACATCACTTGCTAGGCTCGGGGGATGATGACCAGGAGCCAGCAGGCGGGCAGTCCTCGTGGGAGAAGCACCATGATCAGAGGCGGGGCGCTGGCTCTGGCCGGCGTGCTCGCAGTCGCTGCGTGCGCGGGCACGACGGAGGACGACGGCGGGGACGGGAGCGGCGGGGCACCGACCGATGGCAGCGGCGGCGCGGGGCCGGGGTCGGGCGGCGCGGTCCCGGGGACCGGTGGCACAGGTGGCACAGCGCCAGGGACCGGCGGGGCACTCGGCGGTGGCGGCGGCGCGCTGGGTGGGGCCGGCGGCGCAGGCGATGTCTGCTCCTTGCCCTTTTCGATCGGGAACTGCGACGCGCTCATCCCAGTGTACTTCCACAACGCAGCGACCGACCGCTGCGAGCCTGCGACCTACGGCGGCTGCGGCGGCAACGCCAACCGCTTCGAGACGTTTGCCGAGTGTGAGAGCGCCTGCGACGTGGTGCCGACCGGCGCCGCATGCGAAGTGGACGGCGTCGTGTACCCGAATGGGTGGACCATGGTTCCCGATCCCATCAGCTGCAACACCTGCACCTGTACGGACGGGCAACTCGGCTCCTGCACAGAAGCAGCGTGCCCCGACCTCTGCCCCGAAGGCACCCTGCTCGAAACGGAATGCACCGCTTGCGCGCCGAACGACGCCTGCGAAGTCGTGCACACGGGCTGCCTGCCCACCTGCGACGGCCAGCCCGACTGCGCCGAAAGCGGCGGCTTCTGCTCCGTTGGGGTCTGCCGGATGGTGTGCGGCTAACGGCCGCAGCCCTTCAGTCGTGGCCGCCGAACCCAGCAGCTCCGCCCATGCCACCCAGCCCACCGCCTCCACCACTGGAGGCGCCGCCGCTGCTCGCGTTGCCACCGCTGCTCACGCTGCCGCCGCTACTCTCGGTCCCGCCACTCCCTCCTCCGCTTCCTCCGGTGGACGGTCCACATCCTGGCGCGGGGCCGGAACACGGCGCTGGGTCACTTGAGCAACCGGAAACGATCGAGCCGAGGGTGGCGGCAGCAAGGGCAGCGAACGCGAAGATCCGAAGTCGTTTCATCGGGACACGACCCAGCACGGAGCATGCCAGCGCGCAGGGGTCATCTTTCCCGCTGTTTTCGCTCGGGCGGCTGCCGAGCGAGGACCGCTGGGCGGCCCAAATATGGCACAGACCCGACGCGCTCGTCGCTAGCCGCCGGCGCTAGTCTTGCCACCTCTCGCACGCTAAACCCCCTCCGCGTCGCGCGGGTGGCGGAATGGCAGACGCGCCGGGTTTAGGTTCCGGTACCGCAAGGTGTGGAGGTTCAAGTCCTCTCCCGCGCACTCCACGGCCTCCTCAGGCCGCCCCATCGCTTGCGCCGGGCGGCCTTGCGGGGGCCTGGGCAGACCTGCGCGAGCTACGGCCTTGGACTGCTGCACTCCTCGTGAGCGCCCTCGTCGAACATTCGTTGTCGGACTGAGTCCGTCGCGCTGCAGCGCACAAGTCCTTTCCCGCACACTTTTCAGCGGGTGGCCCTCGTGCACTGTGCGACATCGGAGACGCTCACGGACATCTCATGCCGATGGATCACGCGAGGGCACAAATTGGGCGACGCTCGCACTCCGTTCGAGCTCTCTCGGCACGCGTCCAATGCGCGTGCGAACGATGTCCGCGCGCAAGAAAGGCACGCAAGCACGTTCGCGCCGTGCCTAGCATCGGCTCGCACCCCGGATGCCGCAGTGCGCTGGGGACCCACGAAAAACGCGCCACGCTTCGGGCGTCGGCGTATTTCCTTTTGACTATTGTTTCCGGATTGTCACCATTCATCGTTTGGAGGTACAGCAATGAGGAAAATTTTCATTGGAACTGCTCTCGCGTCAGTTCTTGCTTTGGTAAGTGGGTGTAGTGGCAGCGACGAGGTTGGAAATGATGGCACTGGCGGCGAAGGTGGCGGCGGCTCCGGAGATTCGACCGTAGAGATCATCTCCTGGTGGACCGGCCCCGGCGAGGCTGAGGCACTCCGCGCGCTGCTCGATGTCTTCGAGGACCAGAACCCGGGCACCACGATCTTCAACGCGGCGGCAGACTCGGGCACGGACGCGCGCGCTCTCATCGATCAGCGTATCGCGGACGGCGAGCCGCCCGACGTCTTCCAGGAGAACGTCGCCGAAATTCCACAGTTCCTCGCCACCAATCCTGACGGCCTCACTCCGCTCGACGATCTGTTCGCGGAAAATGGCTGGACGGACGTGATGCGTCCCGAGGTGATCGAGCGGATCACCATGGACGGCCACATCTACGCCATGCCGGTCGGCATTCATCGCGAGAATGGCCTCATCTACAACCGCGCAGTGTTCACCGAACACGACCTCGAACCGCCGACGACGCTCGACGAGCTCTGGACCGTGAGCGAAGCGCTCGCCGCAGCAGGAGAGACGCCGTTCGCCACTGGCGGGCAGGGTTGGATTCTCCGCATCATGTTCCACTCCATCGCGCTCGGCACGATGGGCGGCGCAGAGTACGAGGCGTTCTTCACTGGTCAGGGCGATCGCAACGATCCGGCTCTGCCGGAGTCGATCCAGAACTTCGACCGCATACTTCAGAACTACATCGGCGCTGGCATGCTCGAGGAGACGTTCGGCTGGCAGGAAGCGTCGCAGGCCGTTCACGACGGCGACGCCGCGATGTTCCTGCACGGCGACTGGGCCGCGGGCTATCTGCAGGCGCTCGGTTGGGAAGCAGGCGTCGACTTTGGCGTCGTGGCGTCCCCGGGTGCGGCCGAGGTGTTCCTGTTCGGTGTCGACGCGTTCGCTCTTCCGGCTGACGCGCCCAACCACGACGGCGCAATCTCCTTCTTCGAGACGATTGGCTCGCTCGAAGGTCAGGTTGCGTTCAACAACATCAAGGGCTCCACGGTGACGCGCCTCGACGTCGATTCGGCCGATCTGACGCCCGTCGGTCGCGCGACGCAGGCCGACTTCGCATCTGCCGCAATCGTGATCGGGACCCCTTCGTGGGAGGGTGTGGATGACGCGATCCTCGCCTTCGCTCTCGACGGCGACGAGGCCGCACTCACCACCTTCCTTCAGGACGCCGTCTATCCGCAGTGACGCTCGGATGCCCGGTAAGGGCATCCGGAGTCGAGGCCCAGCTTGACCAAGCGGTTGAAAGAACACGCCCTGCACGCGACCACGATCGAAGTGGCGCGTGCTCGGCGCGTTTCCGCGCTCGCACTCGCGCTGGCGCTCGGGCTTCATCCCGCACTGGCCGTTGCGCAGGGCGCCCCAGCGCCCGAGCAGCCAGCCGCGCCCGAGCAGCCAGCCGCGCCCGAGGAAGACGCCGCTCCTTCGGATTCACCGTCGAGCGCCCCCACGGACGCCCCGGGGGAAGCTTCGGTCGCCCACGAAGGCCAACCGTCTGGTCAGGCCGAGGGGGAGACCCAGCCCGAAGCCGCTGCACCGGCAGCGGAAGCGAGCGGGCCGAAGGCAAAAACGAGCGCCGCCGACGAAGCATCCGGGCCGAAGCCGGCCGAGCCCGTGGCGACGCGCACGCTCGCTGCAGGTTCGGGCGGCCAGCTCTCATCGAACGCGGTCACCGCGATCGACCTGCTCGAGCTCGTCGAGATCGACGTCTCGACGGCGTCCAAGACGAGTGAAAGCCTGGAGACGGCGCCGGCAATCATCACCGCGGTGACCCAAGACGAGATCCGTCGCTGGGGCTACCAGTCGGTGGGTGAGGCGCTGCAGCACATCGTTGGCTTCTATTTGGTCGACGACCACATCATCCCGAACGCTGCGGTGCGCGGCGTCACGGGCGGTCTCGGATCGGAAAGCGGCATGATCAAGGTGATGATCGATGGTCGGTCGGCCGCCTTCCGTACCACGAGTGGCAACTGGCTCGGGATGGAGCTCGTGCCCATCTCGGCCATCAAGCAGATCGAAGTGATTCGTGGCCCGGCGTCCGCGCTCTACGGCGCCGATGCGTTCCTCGGTGTCGTCAACATCATCACGGTCGATGCATTGGATGTGCGCCCCATCGACGCCACCGTGAGCGGCGGCACCGTAGGCAACAACGGCTTTGGCAGCTTCGACGTCACGGGCGGGGCATGGGGTGAGCGCTGGGACGTGATGCTGACGGCGGCAGGCGAGATGACCGATCGGGCCGGCCTCGAAATGCCAGCTGAATCGCCAGCTCCGCGCATTCCCTCGTACAACGCAGGCGAGACCGTATCCCAGGACCTGTCCCGGCGGTCGTTGGTTTTCGGCGCGCGCGGCGGCTACTCCGACGTGGACCACGGCCACCGTTTCTCGCTGAGCGCGTACGGCTCGGGGCTGCGCCGCGGCGGTGACTTCGCTCAATGGGCACAGCTCAGCGCGGGCGTGGATGATCAGGGCCGCGACGTGGGAACCGTGATCGACCTCGGTCAGGTGCGCGCCACGGGCGACGCCCTGATCCAGGCGAGCAAGCGCGTCGCGCTGGCCGCGCAGGCCACCTACTTCGAGGGTGGCGTCCTGCCGAACGACCGCATCGAAGTTGCAAGCGATCTTTATTACGTGGAGCGTCGCACGCACTACCGCGGCGTCGACGTGAACCTCGAAGCTCGCTACACCCCGAGCAGCGCCTTCAACCTGATCGTTGGCGCAGAGACGCTGTTCGACCACGAAGCGCTGCCAGCGGTAACACGGATCAGCAAGGACACCGGCGAGCGCCTTGGAGATGTACCCGCAACGGAGGCGGTGGACCTCGTCAATGTCGCGGCCTTCTCCAGCGTCAACTACCAGCTCGTGGAGCGGTACCTGAAGCTCACCGGCGGCATCCGCTACGACCACCACAGCCTTTACGCAGGCCAGCTCAGCGGTCGTGCGGGCGCGACCTCCGAACTCGCGAAGGGCCTGGTGGCCAAGGTGCTCTACGGCCGCGCGTTCAAGGCGCCGTCACCCTACTTGCTCTTCGCCGTGCCGCTAGTGCCCGGCGACGTCATCGGCAACCAGAACCTCGCTCCCCAGTACATCGACACCGTCGAAGGACAGCTCTCGTACCGTCCTACGCGTGGGCTATCCGCCACGACCGGCGCCTCCTACAGCTTGATTCAGGACAAGGCCGAGTTCGTCCCGCGGGGCATCAATCAAACGGCAGCGAACGTGGCCAGTCAGCAGGCGGTCACCTTCGAGAGTCGCGTGGACGCGCGCCACGAGGATCGCGTCGGTGGATACGCATCTTTCGAGTGGGTCACATCAAAGCGGGATCTCGACGAAGAAGGCTACCAGGCAGAGCTGGTGGGTTCAGACATGGTCGTCTACCCCACCTGGACCACGCGGGTGGGCGCATTCTTGGGCCTGATATCGTCGAAGAAGGCACCGCTGGAGTTGACCACGGAGGCTATCATCGTGGGCCCCCGTCGCGCGGCTGACGCCAGCATCGTCGAGAACGGCGGCAGCTACACGCTGCCCACGTACTTGTCGTGGAACGCGGGGCTGCGTCTCAAGGAAGCCGAGATCATCCCACATCAGGCGACGAGCATCGCCCTGCGCGTGAAGAACCTCATCGGCGTCACGGGACCGGACCCGGGCTTCGCGGCGTTCGACTACCCCCTTGCTCCACGAACCCTCTACCTCGAAGTTCAGCACGCATACTGACCTTCCTTTCACGAACCAGGACCCCATGACTCGCTCCGTTCTCCATCGTCGATCATCCCGCGCCCGGCGCGCGCTCGGAGGACTACTCGTGGCCATGCTGGCAGTTGGCACGACCGTGGGTTGCATGGGCTCCGAGGTCGATCCCGACGCTGACGAAAAGGCCTTCACCTTGGGACTGCTCTTGCCGTTCACGGGTGCGAGCGCGGGCACGGCGCACAACTTCGAGCGAGCGGTATTGCTCGCCGTCGACCTCGTCAACGAGTCGGGCGGCATAGAAGGCACGCCGCTGCGGGTCGTGGCGCGCGACACACACTCGAACGTCGAGCGAGCGGCGGAGTCCGTGGACGAGCTGCTCGCCGCGGGCGCGCGCGTCGTGATCGGACCGGAGAGCGCAGACATCGCCGAGCGGATCGCACCAACGCTGCACGAGTCGGAGGTCGTGTTCGTGTCGCCTTTCGTGGGCGCTGGTCAGGACGAAGACGCGGAATGTGAGAGTCCCTGGTTCCAGCTGGCCCCGTCGGCTACCGCCATGGGAGAGGCGCTTGCGAACCGGCTCGATGACAAGGGCATCCGCAGCATCGCAGTCCTCTATGGCGAGGGTGACTACGATCGTGCATTTCGCGCCGGTGTCAGCGACAAATTCGGCGGACTGGTCATCGGTGGTGAGGTGGTCGCTGAAATCGCCCTCGCGGAGGGCGCCTCCAGCTACCGCCAGGAGATCGAGGCGGTCCGAGATGTGAACCCTGAAGCCATCGTGCTTTCGCTCTCACCGGAAACGGCCGCGTTTCTGGTGACAGAGTACTCGCTGCTCGCTGGCTCGCGACCACTCTGGGGCTTCTCTCCATTGCTCAAGACGCCGCTCTTCCTACTCAACATCGATCCGGCGAGCGTCGAGGGAGCCATCGGAGTGGCGCCGAAGATCTTCGATACTACGGACGCTTTCCCGAGCGCCTTCGCCGCTCGTTTTCGGGGAGATTCTCCCCTCGAAGGCGCGTACTTCTACTATGATGCGGTGGGCCTGCTCTCGGTGGCGCTCGGCATCGTAGGAGATGTCGACGACATGACGTACGACGAATTCACCGCTGCTATCGTGCAGGCCGCGAGCAGCGCGGGGCAGACGTATGGCTGGGACGAGCTGCCCGAGGCGTTGGGCGAAGCCGCCGACGGAGTGACCGTGAACTACTCGGGTCTGACGGGGCCGCTTCTGTTCTCGCCGTGCGGCGAGCGGCGCTCGGGGCGCAGCGAGGCTTGGACAGTGAACGACGGCGAGATCGAGGGCGTGGACGGATGAAGCGCAGTGGATCTTCGGGGTCTCCGCTCATGAGGCGGGCGTTGCTCGGTGCGGCTGTCGGGGCGCCTTTCGTCTTGGGCGGCACCGCGCTCGCCGGGCCGAAGCCAAGGCTCCATGCTTTCGTGCCGAGCGACCAAAAACCATACGTAGTCCAGCGCGACCTGCAGTCTTCGCTCGCGGCTTTCACTGTGACGGTTTTCGGGAGGTCACGCGACTTCGAGGACGCGGTTCGCGCCGATGGCCCCGAGGCCGTGCTCGCCCCGGCGCCCGTGCTCGTGATGCTTGGCATTCCAGCGACGCTCCAGGGGCTCATGCAAGGCGCTACCGAGGAGTCATACTCACTGGTGACGGTGGGGGGAGCCGTCAACCCGAGCTCCCTCGGACCACATCCGGTCGGTGTGCTCGGCATGATGGGTCGGGAGAAGATGAAGGACTTCTGCGAGCGCCTGCTCGGTACCTCGAACCAGCACATCAAGACAGTGACGAAATACGAAGACCTCTTGCCGCTACTCCAGTTCAACCAGGCCAAGGGTGTCATCCTGCCCAGGCGCCTGACCTCCGTGGTGGTGGGGCGTTCGGAATTGCAGCTCACGGAGACGACTCTTGCGAGGAACCGAGTTGGCCTCGTCGCGCTATCGGTGCGCGACGTATCCGTGGCGCCGCAGCTCGTCGCAGCGGTTCGTGCACTCGGCGCGAGCCCTCGCGCTTACCTGGGGGTCGACGGATGGCAATGATGGACAGACGTGGCTTTACCTTGGGCTCTGCGGCCGCTCTCGCACTCGCCTGCGCGGCGCCGCAAAAGAAGGACGCAGCAAGCACGAGCGTGAAAGTCGACGACCTCGTCAGCGGCACCGGTCGCGACACCGTGCTCACGGTTTTGCCGCACGTTCGCAGCACATCCGAAGCGTGGACCGGGCTAGCGGGCGAACTCTCGCAGGACTTCGACCTGCGCTCAGTGAAGGTCACCTCGGGTGTTCGCACCGAGGAGCTTCGTGCCGCGATCCAAGAGCACCGGCCTCGCTGTCTCGTCCTGATGGGAGACGAGGCCGTGCGGATCGCCGAGAAGCTACAGCGTAACGGCGTGGCCACCCCCCCATCGGTGCTGATGATGACCTCGTTCGCCGAAAGCGCGGTCTCCCGGGTTAGTGGTGCCATGGCTATCTCCTACGAGGTGCCGGGACTCACGAGTTTCGTGACGATGCGCCAGTTGAGCAAGAAGCCGGTGCGTCGCGTGGGCGTGCTCGTGCGGCGTGAGCTCGCAGGCTATGTGAGCGCTCAGGCCAAGCTCGCGGAGATGGAACGTGTCGAGGTCGTCCCGTCGGTAATCGACGGCGAGCCGGCGCCGCGCAAGGTTCGCGCGGCCCTGCGCGCGCTCATGAATCACGGCAACATCGACGCAGTGTGGGTGCTGAACGACAGCGCGCTCGTGTCACCAGAGAACCTGCGCAGCGCGTGGCTGCCGGAGGCGCACGAGCGCCCAATCCCAATCATCGTCGGGGTGGCATCGCTCGTGAACGCCGACCTCAGCTTCGGCAGTATCGCGGTGGTGCCCGACCATGAGGCGCTCGGCGTGCAGGCGGCCAACTTGGTGTTCGAGCTCGCCGACCGTGACTTCGCCGCTCCGCCGCCGCGCGTGGAGGTGCCGCTGTCCATTCTCACGATCGTGGACATGAGCCAGGCGGAGCGCCTTGCGCTCGTCGACGACGCCGCAACCAAAATCGACCGCGCGGTGTATTGAGACCTCCAGAGCCCGCACCAGCGAGAGGCAGGGCCTCTGGCCGAGCTGCGATGGCCGACGCATGTGTGAGACGGCGGCGCCCACCAGGGCACCGCCACGGTCCCGACCACGTCCGTCGCTCACGCCTCTCAAGACGGCAAAACTCTCGCGCCGTCACCGTGGCGGGTCGTGGCTCCGTGCTCATCAGCGCTACCTCACCGAAGAAGTCTCCCTCGTAGAGGTGAGCCAGTTCGATGGGTCGGCCGCCGCGTGGCAGCGTCACGGCCGTCACTGCTCCTTCGAGGATGAGATACATGGCGTCGATTCGTCGCCTTCTTCGAAGAGGACGGAGCCGGGCGCGAGTTCGAGCAGTCCCACGTCGGTGATGAGCTGGCGCAGGATGTCGGAAGGCAGGGCGACGAGGAGCGGAACATCGGCGAAGTCCTGCGCCGCGAGCTCGCTGCGGTCTCGGTCGCCGGGCAGCCTCAAGGCAGGAGGCGCCGCGGATTCAGTCCCCCCCGCCTTGGGAAGCTGGCTCGGACGTACTCGGGGGCATGGACGGCACCGTTCGGATGACGACGTTCGGCAACCGAGGCATGACGGCTACAACTGGGGGGCCCTTTGGGACCGTCTCGATGTCCTTGCATTCGCGCGCTGAGCGGTGCTTTCGTCCACTTGATGACACCGAGAGGACGCCCCGCAACGAAGGCTATTGCGGACCGGACATCCCGATACATGCGCGAGCTGCAAGTTCTTGCTGCCGCATCCATTGTGACCGGTTGTAGTTCGGCGGGAAGCGGAGCGCCGCCCGCTGATATGCCAGACAGCGTGGAGGCACGATTGGTCGCACTGCCTGCTCAAGGACGCAGTTCGTGGAGCGGGATGTTCGTCGACGAGTCGTTTCAGCTCGGTGAATACTTGGTCAGCAACGTGCGTCGGGGCGGGACTGAATCTACGAGTGTCGGCTTTAACCCCTGGCGAAAGGAATGGAACACTTCGGCGGTCTTCTATGAAGTAGGAGTCGACGGTTTCGTCACGAACGGCGCGTGCCGAAGCACCAGCAGGCGGGCCACCGAGTGGGACGGACGAATCAGTTCTAAAGAAGGTCTCGGGGAGCGAGAAACGATCTCATCCGACTTCTTTGAGTGCGTCTGCTCAACGGGTGGCACAGAGACCTCGCTGGAGATCAGTGGAACGGGACCCGTTCAGTCCGTTCTTGTCACCTTCGACGACCGAACGGTCCATCTGAAGAGGCAGGGGACGGTGCACGTTGCAGACCTGGATGGAGCTCCATGGCTTGCAGTTTCGCTGAGCCGACAGGGCGGGCTTTGGGTTGACCCTTCGCTGGATGGTCAGGCTCGTGCAGGGCTCAGCTGTGTCGTCGCGGGCTGGATGCTGAGATAAGTTCGAGTCTGTTGGTAGTCTTGGCTTCCGGCCCGGTGCTGAGGGGCCTGTGGCGTCCTCCTGAGAGGAGTCATCGACAACGCGCTCCGTGCACGCGTGCACGCGGAGAGCGGGGAGTTCGCCGCGAGATTGTTCCCATAGGTCTGGTCCAGCGGCTGGTGGGCGAATGGGGGTGCTGGTGGGCTACTGCTCGGTCAGTGTGCTGCCACCGCTCAAGACCACGTCGACAGACGCGCCGCCCGAAACGACAGCGCTGCTGCCACCCGAAAAGTCACCCGTGAGCTCTCCACTGACTTGAAGCTCGGCAGTGCTGCCCCCTGAGAGCAGCACATGGGCGTCCGTCACGTCCAGCGCCCGCACCTCGAGGACTCCGCCGCCGCTCACATCCGCACCGAATGCTGGGCTCGTCCCCGTGAGCTCGACCGTGGCGCCACCCGAGCTGAGCAGCGAGACCGAATCCGCCGCGAGCGATTGGATGGTGAAAAATCCACCGCCGCTCACGTCGAGCTCCACGTCGGTCGCATCGAGGCTCTCGAATCGAGTCGTACTGCCACCACTATTGCTGATGACGATGGCCGCCGTCGCCACCGGGCCGAATTCGACGTGCGCACCGCCGGACACCTGAAGGTCCTCGAGCTCCGGGACTTCCAGCTCGACCACCATGGGCTGTGAGGGCCGATACACGGCCTTTTCGTCGTACCAGCGCACCTCGAGCGTGCTGCCCTCCACGCCCACGACTACCTCCGGGATGAGATTGTCGTCCCCGCGCAGGCTGACCTGATCGCTGGTGCCCTGCTCGACGTGGACCTCGAACCCGCAGCAGACGGAGAGCCGAGTGATGCTCTGGTGCTCGACCTCGTAGGTCAGCTCCTCGATCACCCCCGAACCGCCAATGGAGGCGCACCCGGGCAGAGCGATCGCCCCAGACCCCAAAACGAGAACTCCGAACACCCATCGTGACGCTGCCTGCCCCATCGTGGGGACACTATAGTCACCTGGGCGTCCTCGCGCCTCACCGCTGGAGGGTGGTGGACCAGGCGCCTGGCGCACGACGGACTGCTCCATACGCCTGCGCGAGCGACAATTCGCAGCGAACTCGCGAGCCTGAGTCGCGTAGCGCTGACGCCGCAGGGCCTGCTCCGCACCAGCCTGGCGGCAGAAAACATGACGAGAATCGGACGCGGGACGCGTCGCTCGCGAACTCTAGAGCCGGCCAAGCCCTCGGAGGAGGTTGAGCAAGAGCAGCGGGATTGCGAGACAGAAAGCCGCAGTTTGGAGAAGGCGCACTATTGCGCTTCTTGGGGTGTCCGGAAATCGGGGGGGCTCATAGCGCTTCGCGCATGGAGAAAGGTCAGTCGCCCTTGGACCAGGCGCGATCACACGAACGGGAGCGCTCCGAGGTAGTCCTTCTTCCCCACGTCGACGCCGTTGTGCCGCAGGAGGGCGTACGACATCGATAGGTGGAAGAAGAAGTTCGGCAGCGCATGCTCGACGAAGTAGCCGCTCGCCGTCATCTTCTTGCCCTCCCAGCGTGGCGTCGTCACCGTTCGCTCGGCGATGCCGTCGAAGTCGGCTTCGCTGAAGTCGTTGAGGTACGTCTGCACGGCCTTGATGCGCGTCCGCAGCTCAGCCACCGTCTTCTCCGTGTCCGGGTGACTCGGGATGTCGCGGCCCGTCGTGCGGCCGACGGCGTACTTGGCTTGGTCACAGGTGGCCTGGATCTGCCGCACCAGCGGGAACATGTCCGGCGCAAGACGACAGCCGAGCAGCACATCCACCTCGTACTTTCTGGCTTCGGCATCCACGCCTGCCTTTTCCAGACAGGAATCCAGGCTGCTGAGCAGCTTCTTCATCTCGAGTACGAACGGGTAGAGTGACATGGCCGACCCAGTAGCACGTGTGGAGGCGGCCTGCCGGGTTCGCGTTGGGCTGTCAGGTTGCCGGCTACTCGAGCACGACCTTCGGGTAGACCGCCCGATCCGCGCTGTCGATCTCGAACAGGGCCGAAGAGCAGGATGCTGCCCTGCGCGGTCGTCACCGCTTCCTTCAGTGCATCCGAGCTGATCTCGATCGTGCCTGCCTGAAAGCGGTCGAGATAGCGGGCGATTCATGAATCGCCCTACGGCAGCAACGGCTCGGTCACCTCGCGATGGTACGTGAAAAGCCCGGGTGAAACACGCCGGTCTGCGTGCTTCTCCGCGCCGGTCAGTCAAGCCAGATCGGTGCGAAGAACCCCCTCTTTGCGAGGGGTTTTCGCACCTCCGCCGTCTCTCGGTCCGCGCGGGCACGCCTTTCGTCGCTGGCAGGGTGCTTCTTCAGCACCCTGCCGGTGATGGTGGGACCGTATCGAGCTCGCCGCGATCCGATTATGCTTGATGGATGAAGAGCAAAGTTCAGGTCATCCCAATAGCGCTACTGATCACGACTTCAAGCTACTTCGGAACAGCCCACGCCCAGGAAGCAAGTACGCCAGCGGACGGCGACGAAGGAGAAACTCGTCAGCCAGAAGCGCCCGAAGCAGACGAGAAGGCCGAGGAAGCCGCACAGCCGCCCTCGCGATACATCGGCTCGTTCGCGCTCGACCCGGCAGGGTTTCTGCTCTTTGGGCCAACGGCCGCGCTCGAATTCGGTGCGGGGCGGTGGACCGCGGCGGCTTCATTTCGCTGGCTCAGTCCGGGGCTCTTGGCGAATGAGCTCTTCCTCGGTCCATCGGATAACTTTGCTTTTAGCGCGGGTGGAGGGCTGCGCGGTCGCTACTATTTCGACGACGGATTCAAGGGACCGCACGTTGGAGCGATCCTCGAGCTACTTCAGGCCAACGTCGAGAATCAACCCGCGCTGATTGTCTCCAAGTCGCTCTACTTCGTGCCGCAAATCGAGGGTGGCTATCGCTTCGCCTGGGGCCGCTTTTTCGTGGGGCCTTCGGCCTCTTTCGGCTATGCCGCGCAGCTTTCGGCCGTGGTCGAGAACCTACCAGGCGGCACCAACGCCGGCTCCTACGTCGTGGCCAATCGCAGCTCTGTCTACGGTTCAGCCCGCATCGATCTGGGCATTCTCTTCTGAACGGGGCGTCTCGGCCATGACGTTGGACGTGGTTATCGAGGACATTTCCTAAACCTCGGTTTGGTCCAAACTTCCCAAGCATCTCACTTCTACAACACGGCGAGCTCGAAGCCGGTTTGCCCCATGTCGGGACTGGACCGAGGACGAGGAAGCAGCCTTGGTTGCCTATCTGAAGACGCTCACCGACACGGAAGTGATTCGGGCGCCGCTGCCCTACCTCGGACACTGACGCCGGCGGCCCCTAGCAGGGTGCCTTTTCAGCACCCTGTTAGGTAAGGCGCACGACCGACGTCGTGACCACTCCCTGGGCGATCTCGATCACCCGCAGGCCGGCCGGACGGCGCTCGGTTCGTGGCACGAGCGCGCCCGGTTTGAACTGGTAGGCGGTGGACGGCGTGGTCCACACTGGCACCGCCCCGAGGTGGCCCTGGGCCTCCTGATGCACGTGGCCACAGCACACACCCTGGACGCCGCGGCCTTGGATGATTTCGCTGAAGGCATGGTGGTCGCGCAGGCGGTCTTTGTCGAGCCACCAGGTGCCGATGGAGATCGGCGGGTGGTGCAGGAACAGGAGCGAGGGAGCCGCCGGGTCGAGCACGCTGGACAGCCAGCCCAGCTGGGCGTGGCCGAGAGCGCCACTCACGCGCCAGGGGCGTGAGCTGTCGAGTCCGACCAAGCGGACGCCGCCGACCTCATCCAGGAAGTTCGCCGCCGGGGCTGCGTCGAGCATGCGGTCCGAAAACGCCTCGCGCAGTCGGGGGCCGTCGTCGTGGTTGCCCGGAACCAGGCGCACCTTGGCCAGATACGGCTCGAGGCGTCTGCGCAGGGCCTGGTAGACGGCCGCCTGACCGTGTGCCGCCAGGTCTCCAGTGAAGACGAGGCGCTCGAAGTCGCCGGCAACGGTGGGGAGCTGCGCGAGCAAGCGATCCAACGCGGCCCAGCGCGTGTCGCCGAGCCGGGTACCGAGGTGCAGGTCCGTCAGCTGCAACATGCGCGTGGTCACGTGGGCAGCAGCATAGGAGGAGATTGCGAGGCGTCGCTAGCGGGTGCGCTTGTGTGCATGTTGAGACCGTGGGATGTGGAGATTCGTGGCTGGGGCAAATCGGCGAGGCCTGAGCAAGGTCATCATCGCATCCTTGGCGGGACTCCCGCTGGGCTCCCTCTTGCCGGACCAGGCGTTTGCTGCCGACGCGCCAGCTTCAGCAGCGGCCGAGCCGCCAGCCGCGGGGCGCGCCGCGCCCGGCACTCCTCCAGCCGAAGTCCCTCCGGCAGAGCCTGCTCCAGCACAGGCGCCTCCGGCAGAGCCTGCTCCGGCAGAGCCTGCTCCGGCACAGGCGCCTCCGGCAGAGCCTGCTCCGGCGGAGCCTGCTCCGGCAGAGCCTGCTCCGGCACAGACGCCTCCGGCGGAGCCTGCTCCGGCACAGACGCCTCCGGCGGAGCCTGGGATCGAGGACGAGCTTCCGCCCGTACCGCGGGACAGCATTTTCGATGCCGGCTACGGCACCCGCGGCGGATTCGCGGTCGCGATCGGTGGCGTCGTCGACGGTTTGGACCCGCGCGCCGCTGCCGGCGCGTCTCTGCGCGTGCCGCAATTCGCTTCGGCTGCTCGCTTCGGGCTCGGCCGTGGCTGGTCCGTGGTGGCCCACCTGAACACCATCGTCGCCATCAACGAGCTCGACCTTGGAGCGAGCTTTGCGTTTCCGCTGCTCGGTGATCTGCGCGGCATCGTGCAGTTTCAAGCCGGAGTGTTCGTCGGCATGCTCGGCAGCTTTGGCTTCGAGTCGCTCGTGGTGGCACCGCAGTTCAGGCCGCTGGTCGGCGTGAGCCTGCCCACCGACGACCTGCGCTGGTCGGTGCGTGGGGAGGTCCTCTTTTCCGGCCCCTACTTCGCCACGCTCGGGGACGTGAGTAGCACGCTCGCGACGCCGCCTCCCGTCGCCAACTGGAACGTCGGCCTCCTCTTGGAGCGCCTGATGGAGAACGATCGTCTCTGGTATGCCGGTTTGGTCCTGATGGCCTCCACCGCCAGCTACCAGAATTGGCTGCTCTTCCCCGATACGTCACGTTACGACTACTACCCGCGGCTCCTGGGGGGTTATGAGTTCTAAGCTGCTCACGTTCGGCGCGTCCTCTGCTTTGGCTCTGCTGCTCGGCTGCGAGGGCCCTCTGGTTGCGCCAATCCCTGCCTTTGCCGATGGCGGACTCTTGCGCCTGGGCCCTCCGCTGCCTCAGGCGAGCCACGTGCCGCTCGAGGGGCGCTTTCTGGTCAGCCAGGGCGACAGCTTGCTCGGCGGCGACGTGGTGCTGACGACGGGCAAGAACACCATCACCCTCTCCTCGGGCAAGGAGGCGGCCGTCGTGGCTCTGCAAGGGGCCTGTCTCTCCGAGGATCGCCTGATCTTGGAAGGTCACTGGCGCTACCCCCGCGGCCGCGAGGTCGGCCTCGTGCGGCTGGAGCTCGGCGATGCCGAGGCAGCTCGTGATCTGTGCGCAGGCTCGCCCACGACGCGCCCGCTTCTCTTCGAAGGGAGCTACAGCCAGGGCAGCCAGGCGCTCGAAAGTGCCCTCGTGCTGGAGTTCGAAGAGCCGCTCATTCCGTACCGGGGGCGTTTTTTCTCGGTGGCTCACCACGGCGCGTGCGAGCCTTCCGATTCCTGCGGCGTCGCTCCGAACACGCTGGAGACGATCCTGCTGTCCGAGCGCTACGGGGCCACGGCGATGGAGCTCGACGTGCGCGTGACCCAGGACGGCGTTCCGATCTTGTTTCACGACCCCATGTTCAACTCGAGCTCGACGCGAGGCGCCTTCTGCCAGGGACCCGTGGAGTCGCAGACGTTCGATCAGATCCAGGCCAACTGCCGGCTGGCCTACGGGGAGAAGATCCCCACCGTGGAGCAGGCGTTGGACGTTCTTTTGGACGACACACTGATGGAGTTCGCCTATCTGGACCTCAAGGTGCCGGAAGCCGTGGCGGCCTCGGCAGAGCTGGCAGCCGCCATCAACACGCGTGCAGAAGACCTTGGGCGCAGCTTTCGGGCAGTCGTTGCGCTGACCAAGGACTCCGTCACCCAGGAGTGGCTCGAGTTCCTCGAGGGCCCGGGCGAGGTGCCGCCCTGCCTGGTGGAATACGATCCGCTGCTGGTCGTCGAGCTGGGCTGCGTCGCCTGGGGGCCCACCTGGACGGCGGGACCTCGTAGCGAGGACGTGGAAACGGTGCGCGCTGGAGGAGCCAGGGTCATCTACTGGACCCTCAACGACGAAAACTTCATCCAGCAGTTTCTCAGCGCTTCGAACCCGGACGGCGCCATCACCTCGCGCACGGGCCTGCTCATGTATCTCTACCAAAAGGCAGGCCAAGTGCCGCCCGAGGTCGAGGCGCCATGATGCCGAAGATTTCATCGACGCGAGTGCTGAGTGCCTTGGGCGGGGCGCTGGTGCTCGCTTGCGCCGCTGGCGCCGCTGCAGAAGAAGCCCAGGGATCGCCCGCAGGAACGGCAGAGTCGGTCCCTCCCGTGGTAAGTACGCTCGACTTCGAGGCCGTGGGTCAGCTCTCGCTCTCGCTCGGCAAGCTGGCCGTCCCAGAGGTTGGCTCGCTGAATCCCGTCGGCGGCGGCGCCTTCGTGGCCATGCGCTACGTGCCCAGAAACTTCCCGTTCCACGCCTTCTTCGAGACCGGAGGGGGGTTGTTCGCTACTGGGACCACCATTGGGGCGAGCGGCACGCCCTACGACAACGTGCTTTCGGCCTGGTTTTTCTCGCCAGGCATCGGGCTCGACTGGGGCGCCTTCCGCCTGACGCTCGGCCTGGGCCCCGCGCTCGTCATGACCTGGCACTCTTCGGCGACCGAAAGTACCGGGACGACGAGCCTGGCCATCGCGAGTGATCTGGGGGTTTCCTATCGCTTCTGGGAGCAGGGTCCCTACGCGCTGTCGGGCGCCTTTCGCTATCAGTCGGTGCCCGGCGCCAAGATCGACGCGCTGAGCCTTGGCCTGCGCTTTCGCTTCGGATCCATCGTCCACCGAGACCAGTCCCCGTGAACGTGCGCGGCACGCCTCAGGTGCTTGGCCTTGCGCTCGTACTGCTGGCGCCCGCGGCGCACGCTGGCGGTGAGCTGGGTGAGAACGGCTCGGAGATTGCGACGAGTCGCTACTCGGTCGACCTCTACCAAACCGCGGTCTGGGCTGGGTCCAAGGTAACGAGCCTCGGCGGTTCGTACGTCGCCCTGGCCTACGACGTCGATGGCATGCTGCAGAATGCGGCAGCTCCGGCCGTGCGTCCGTTCTTTTCCGTCACGGACTTCGACTACTGGCTGGGCTTCGGCGTCACCTTTCCCTCCAGCCTCACCGGCATGGATTTCTTCAACAGCGGGAGCAAGACGGTGGCGGAGGGGGACGACCCGGACAGCCTCATCTATCTCACACCTGCCGCCATCTTGCAGTTTGGCAATTTCGGCTTTGGCGTCAATCTCGAGCTCCAGAGCTATGGCATGACGCCCGGCGCCGAGGGCGCCGAACGGCTCAGCGTGGCGTTCAACCAGGCGCACATCCAAGCCGCCTACTCCTTCTTGCAAGGTGAGCTCGTAGCGGGTGTCGGCTTGCGCCTGCTCAACATGCAAGCACGCGTCGGCTCGGGTTCGAGTCGGAGCGTGCCCATGTCCGCCGACGGCGTTGGTGCGGAGTTCGGAGTCCTGTGGCAGCCGCGCGGACAGTACTTCAGCGTCGGAGCCGCATTTCGCAGCGGCATCACGGCCGTCGCAGAGTTCCCCGCTGGGCTCTCCCTGACCCCCGAAGGGGACGTCGTGTTCGAGGGACCGGTGGAGTCGGTCTACCTGCCCGAGTCGGCGAAGCTGCCGTGGGACCTGCATCTGGGCGTCGTGTACAACTTTGGCGGCCTGCCGCCCAACCAGCCGTGGCGCTCGGAGTCCACCGTCGTCAAGCGACGCCTGCTCGTGCTCGACCTCGAAGAGGCAGATCTCGAGACCGAATACGAGCGAAAGATCGCCAGAGCCCGGACCGAGGAAGAGCGGGATCGACTAGAAGCGGAGTATAGCGACAAGCAAGACTCCATCGATCAGCGCAGGGCCGACGCCAAGGCCGACGGCTACTGGCAGATTCAGGATGAGCTTGCGCGCCGCAGCCGCAACATCGCGATGATCACCCTATCGGTGCTGATGGCCGGCGAGGTGAGCAATGCCGTCGGGGTGGAGTCGCTGCGCCGACAGGTCGTGAATCGTTCCGGTCAGTGGCTCGTGGCTTCTCCGCGCATTGGCTCGGAAGTCGAGGTCATCCCAGACTGGGTGCGCCTGCGCTCCGGCTTCTATCTCGAGCCGACCCGCTTCGAGACGAGCAGCGTGCGCCCGCACTACACCGGTGGCTTCGACCTGGCGCTTGGGGTCTGGAACGTATTCGGCCTCTGGCCGGACGACTACCGCTGGCGCCTGGGCTGCGGCGCCGACATCGCACGCGATTTCCAAACCATCGGCGTCACGGCCGCCGGCTGGTATCCGCGGCATCGCGGTAGTGCCAAGAGGCCGATGGATCCCAAGTAGAGACCCCGCCGAGCTCGGACTGCTGGCGTGGGCCGACCGCGGATGCGGCAGAATCTCCGCCACAGTCTGCGAGAGCTCATTCCGTCCACGAGTACGCCCCCTGTCGAGGCGGGATTTACGCCTCGGGCGCATTCTCGCCGGCGCCTGTTGCCGCCCTAGTGACCCGGCGTACCCTCGGGAGCGGGAGACGACGACGATGAGACTGCGAAGTACTCAGAGGGACGGGCGATTGTTGCGGCTGGCGTGCGCGCTGCTGTTCCTCGGTGGACTGGGAGCGTGCGCCGGGACGACTCCAGAAGCGGACGCCCCCGAGCCCGCGAGCGCGGCCGACGCCAGTGGCCCAGCGGACGACGAAAACGCGAGCGAAAGCGCCGACGCGAGCGAAGGCGCCCCCCAGCAGGAGGCAGGGGCTCCCCCGGCGGACGAGGGCGACGCGAGTGGGACCGTTGACGTGCAAACCTTCCAGAACGCCCTACAAGCCGTGATCGGCGATTCCGCTCTGCTCACGGCAATGGGACTCGACCCATCGAGTTCGCGCCCGATCCTCATCTCCGGCGAGGACTTACCCGATGGCCTGGAGCGCGCAGCCCTAGTCCGGTCGATCGAGGTCGTGCCCGTGTCCGACAAGCCCGGCAAGCGGACCATCCTGCACTTCACCAGCATCGAGCTCAGCCCCAAGCAAGGGACGTTCAAATACCGCTGCGAGGCCACCGGCGCGTACGGGACCACTCGCGTCGTCTACGACGGCGAGGCCTGGCAGCTGAAGAGCAGCCGCGTCACGAAGCCCTGAGGTCCCGCTACTACACCGCCGATCCAGCGCCTGTTGTGTACGGGGACACACTCTAGCGCTCGGGCGCGGCACGTTGCGCCCACGAGCGTCGCAGCAACGCCCTGACATCAGATGGGGGTGGGAGTCAGGTTGCCGACGAGCTTCGTGATGTGCGACTCTGGAGCGCAGCGATGACGGACAACGTGGGCGGCAGTGTCGACGCGGCTGAGTCCGAGCTCCTTGGCATTCTGCAGTGCACCAGAGATCTGGTAATCCGCTACGATAGTCAGATCCGCATTCTCTTCTTCAACCACGCAGCTGAGCGCATCTATCGAGAGCTCCTGGGCGTGACGCTCGAGCTCGGCCTGTGCACCTACGACCTCTTCTCTCCCGAGCAGCGCCTCTACTGGGATGGGATCAACCAGCGCGTGCTGAGTGGGGAGTCGTTCACGGAAGAGCTCCAGATCTCCGATCAGGCCGGTGCTCTACGAACCTACGAGGTCGACTACCGTCCGACCCGAAGAGACGGCGCTGTCGTCGGCTTCACCACGTTCGCGCGCGACGTGACCGAAGCGCGTGCACAGGAAGCCGCCCTGCGCGAACGGCACAAACTGGAAAGCATCGGCGTGCTCGCAGGCGGCGTCGCGCACGACTTCAACAATCTGCTCGCTGCGATGCTCGGTAACATCAGCCTCGCGATGAGGGAGAGCCCACCCGGAACGGACGCGTGCGCCTACCTGCGCTCCGCGGAGCACGCAGCGCTCCGCGGAGCGGAGCTGACTCGTCAACTGCTCTCGTATGCGGGCAGCACCCCGACGGCTGCGGAACCCGTGAACTTGACGGCGCTCGTCGAGGAAATGGTGCAGCTCCTCCGAGCAAGCGTGCCCAAGAACGCGATCCTGAGCGTCGAGCTGGCTCCACGCGCTGCATGGGTTCACGGAGACAGGGCCCAGTTGCAGCAAGTGCTCATGAACCTCGTCACGAACGGCGCCGACGCGGTGGGAGCGGCGGGAGGCAACGTGAACGTGCGCGTTGCGCACGTTGCAGTGGGCGAGCACACCAAGGGAGTCGGCGGGCTCGCGATCGAACCCGGCAACTACGTCGTCCTGGAAGTCACGGACGAAGGATGCGGGATGGACGAGTCGGTGCAGGCTCGAATGTTCGATCCGTTCTTTTCCACGAAACAGCAGGGACGCGGGCTCGGCCTGTCCGCGATGCTCGGCATCCTACGCAGTCACCGATCTGGCATCCTGGTATCGTCGACCGTGGGCGTCGGTACGTCGTTTCGGGTCCTAATGCCGGAAGGCACGCCCCCAGCGGAGGAACCCTCGACGGACGTGCCGGACAAGGTTCGATTTTCGGGTCGCGCGTTGGTCGCTGACGACGAGCCGGCGGTGCTGGCCGTCACTTGTCGCTTGCTGGAGAGCCTCGGCTTCGAGGTGACTTCCGCGTTCGACGGCATCGACGCCCTCGCAAAAGGTACGTCAGAGCTGCCCTCCTTGCGTTTGGTGGTGCTCGATCTGAGCATGCCCGGCCTTGGTGGCCGAGGCGTGGCCGATGCCTTGAGAGATTTCCGTGCGAACTTGCCGGTGGTTTTCGTGAGCGGGCGGCCGAGCGATGACGTACTGCATGTGCTGCCGCCGGAGGCAACGTGCTTCCTGGCCAAGCCGTTCGGGCTGGAGGACTTGCGACGTGCGCTGAAGCGGGTTCTGAACTGAGGAGCGCCGTTGCTCGCAAACTGGTCAACGTGGGACGATGCTGCATCGTGCCCCAAAAAGGAACGACCGCCCCCCACCGGCGCCTGCGCCTGGAATGGCTCTTCGTCATCGCCAGCGCAGGCTGTGCAACGCCCGGACCGTCACCCGAGGAGCAGGTGCGGGCCGTCGAGGAGCAAAACCGGAAGATCCAGGAAGAGATCAATCGCACCCACCGCCGGTATCAGTCCGCGATAAGCGAGTTTTGGCAAGCGACGTCGAGCTCCGAGCTCGATCGCGCCTACGATCTCTTAGCGCCCACCTACACGACGATGGTTCCGCGAGCATCGTTCGTGGAGCGCATCAAGGCGAACGGTGCTTTCGCGAAAAACGTGGACGTGAAGGTCATGCGCACGACCTCGCAAGCCGGCAGCACCGTCGCGCGCTGCGTGCTCGGCGACCTCGGCTACGCCGAGGTCCGATTTGCGGACACGCTGGGCGGTCCTCGGATCTCCGCGATATCCCTCGGTGGGATGCAGGCGCTCCCGACGCCGCCCTAACGATGCGGCTTCACGTCGAGTCGAAGGCGACGGGGCCACCATCGTCTTTGCCCATGGCGGGAGCTCGCGCAATTCCCCTGAGGATGATTTCAGTATGAGGACCAAGTAGTGCCAGTCTCGGGCCAGGCGCCCTCGCTGGTCGTTCGAGCAGCCCAGGTCTAGCGTCGCCCCGGATAGCGGCACGAGTCTTCAGCGGAGGGATGTAGCCATGCGTGTACGGGCGGTTTCGGTTGGGATGCTGGTCGGGCTTGGAATGCTCGTGTCGTGCTCGGTGGATCCTGGGGACCACGCGCCCCGCGGGCAGCACGTCCATGCGGTGACCGAGGCCGTGGGCTGGCACACGCACGGCACCAAGATCTACCCGCCAACGGCGGCGCATGCCGTTGGCGCCCCACTGGCCTCGGATGAGACGTCGTTCCGCATCGAGGGAGTCAGCTGGTACGGCTTCGAGACGCGCGACATGGTCGTCCACGGCCTCTGGGGCAACGATGTCGCGGGCGTCGTCGGCCTCGTCGCAAGCGGGGGCTTCAACACCCTCCGCATCCCCTTCTCCAACGCCATGTGGCAGTCGACGGCTGCGGTCTCGGCCAGCAAGCTCTCCGGCTGCCCATCGTGCGCAGGCAAGACCCCGCGCCAAATCCTGGCAATGATCATCGCCGAGGCGCACGCCCGCGGCCTGAAGGTCATCCTCGACAACCACCGCTCCACAGCGGGCAATTCTGCCGAGAGCAATGGCCTCTGGTACACGCCCGAGTTCCCCGAGCAGAGGTGGCTCCAGCATTGGCAGGAGCTGCAAGCCTGGGTACGTTCGTCCCCCTGGGCAGACGCCGTCGTCGCCTATGAGCTAAGGAACGAGCCCCACACGGTCGGCAAGGGCAGGACGACCGGGTACTTGCAAGGTTCAACGTGGGGCAGCGGCGATGGCCTGACGGACCCGAACCCGGATCCCTTCGCACCAGCCTGCGTCACCACGTCGAGTTGTCACGATTGGCGATTGGCCGCGCAGCGAGCGGGCACGCTGCTCTTGGGGCAAGCGGACCAGAACGGCTGGCCCCTGCCGCTCGTGATCGTATCCGGCATTGGCAACTATCCCATCAGTGGCAGCGTCCCGGCCGACAACACGACAGAGTCCACCTGGTGGGGTGGGATGCTCAAGGGCGTCCGCGGGAATGCCACGAACCCGGGCGCGCCCATCGTCTTGAACCTCGGCCGCAGCCCAACCGGCGTTCTCGGCGCGCCGATCGACGGGCAGCTCGTCTACACCGCGCACGACTACGGCCCGGCGCTATTTCAGCAAACGTGGTTCAACACTTCCACGTGCTACGCATCGGAGTGCTCCGGAACGAGCCTCGTGGACCAATGGTACGACACGTGGGGCTTCGTGACCGACTCGATCGAGCCGGAGCCAGCAGGCTCCTACGTTTGGGACAACACCGGAGTCCATCCGGAATACAGGGGCTACTCCGCCGCGCCACTGCTTCTCGGCGAGTTTGGAACGGGCGACGCGCCGGCGGACGTCTCCTCCACGACCGCCGGCTCGCAGGGCCAGTGGTTCAGTTCCCTCGTGGAGCTCATTCGGGATAGCTCTGACGATTCGAGCGATGCCACCGGTCTGACCGCACGCGGAGCTGCCATCCGCGATCTCAGCTGGGCGTACTGGGCGCTCAACGGCAACGACGACTATGGTCTCACCGACAGCGGCTTCACGGCGGTCGACACGCCCGCAAAGCTCGCGGCCCTGTGCTCGATTCAAGCGGCAGGATGTGCCGCCTGCGGAGATGGGACATGCAGCATCGCGGAGACCTGCTCTTCCTGTGCGACGGACTGCGGCGCCTGCCCCCCACCACCGGATGGCTGCGGCAACGGCACCTGTGATGCTGGGGAGAACTGCAACACCTGCACCGACTGCTCGGGTGTGAACGCGGGCAAGCCGAGTGTCCGGTACTGTTGCGGCGATGGCACCGCAAGCCCCGCTGAGGGCAACGGCGCGATCTGCAACGGCAATTTCTAGTCCGCCTTTCCCCATTCCGGGCGTTCTCGTTCTCTGCGCGGTCTACGAGAAGCGGAGGTACGAGATGGCACAGATGGTGGAATGGGCGCTTGCGCACTGGGATGTGTCGCTGGAAGTGCTCTTGGGGTTCCTCGCGCTGACGCGGAGCGTCGCCATTGCCGGCGAACCTATCCCCCGAATTGGTGGCATGGCCGCGGAACGAAGGGTGTATCGTGGCTGCAGGAGTGCTCCGCAGGGGAGCGGCGAAAGGACCGAGATGAGCAAGGGACAAGTCAAACAGGGAAAGAGCAACCAACCCAAGACGTCTGCCAAAGACAAGAAGATCAAGAAGGCCGCGAAGGCGGAGGCGAAGCGGCAACAGGGCAAGCCGCTCTAACAGGGCTTCTCCGCGCGGGCAGACCCAGCGTGTCCGGTTCGAAGAACCCCTACGAAGTGAGGGGTTTTCGAACCTACCCGGGCGCACTGGTCCGCGCGGGCACGGTTGTCGTTGTCGGCAGGGTGCTTCTTTCAGCACCCTGCTAAGCTCTCGGGTTGTCGCGGAGAGCGGCTCGCTGCGTCACTCGCACACGAAGCCGGCGTCCCACCAGTCGGAGGTGAGGTCGTACCCGGCCGGGTCGTCCAGGCTTTGGCCTACGCACTGTCCGGCGGACGCCGACAGCACCCGGCCACCCCCGACGGTGAGGGTGCCGCTGCCGCTCGCGATCTCCACCTGCCGCCGGCCCGCGATCTCCGTGGTCGTGCCCTCGGGGCAGGCCTCGCGCAGCGGGACGCGGATGCTCGGCACGGGATCGCCGCCGAACGTGAGGTCGAAGATCTCGTCCGTCAGCCACACGGGCAGTGTGAGCTGCATTTCCTCGGAGAACTGGGAGATGGCCAGCGCGCCGCCCATGTCGAGCGCGGGCTGAAACGTGACCAGGTAGCTGTCCGCGCCCCGGGTCGACGTCAGGTCCACCTCGCCCCCGCTCCCTGCATCGCCGAGCCCGCCGCGCGCATAGACATCACCCGCTACGCTCACCTGGGACTCGCCAGCCGTTGCCACGTGGACGGCAACTCCACGTCCGCTCGCGCTCGGCGGCTGCGACAGCACGACCGAGACCCCTTCGCTGTGATGACCAAACGGCCCCGTCCGCTCCTTGGGGCCGCAGCTCGTGTCGTACGGGCAGTAGGTGGAACCAGGAGCCGTGACGTCGAACGCTCCGGTGTCCACACCCACGGTCGATCCGACTTCGGCTGGGGCCAAGCTCACCTCGACGCCGATGCAGTCGTCGTGGAAGTCGAACACGCTCTCTTTGGCCGTACCCGCATCCCCGACCACCCGCAGGCCCGAGAGGCCTGCCCACGCGCTCACGTTGCCGGCCTCGTCCTTGCGGGCACCCACGAACGCGACTCCCTCCAGGTCCGGCGTCGCTTGCGTCCCTGCGCGCGCTTGCTCGGTGGCGGTGTCGAGCCACGTGCCATAGGGGGCCAGTGCGGCTCGGACGGCGACCTCGTCCGGCGTCACCGTGATGGTCCGTGTCCACGGCACGCCGCCGAGCTCGATCTCGAGCAGCAGGGTACCGTCGGTCGTCAGGCTGGCGTTGATGAAGCTCGGCTGAGCTCCAATCGGCTCGGAGCAGCCCGAGCATTCGTGGACGGAGAGCCGCAAGACGGTCCCCGTCTGCACCTCCACTGCCTCGGCGAGCAGGTCCGCGATCTCCTGCCGCAGCTCGGTCTCCTTCTGAGGATCCAGGAGCTCCGCCGGGGGCGAGAACTCGAAGTCCGTCTCTGCCGCGCACGTGGTGTCGTATGCGCCGCGCACCGTCTCGACCAGGTCCTCGAGGAGCGACCGCTCATCCACGCCCGAGAGCGCCGCGTGCAGAGGCTGCATCCACCCAGCCGCATAGTCCGACAGCTTCGCCGTGAGCGTGGCCTTGTCGAGCGGCACGAGCTCGGCCCGGGCGACCGCGCTCACCTGACAGAGTCCCGTAATCTGCACGGGGACGCCCGTGGCGCCCACTGGCGCAGCGGGGTCATCACCCGGAGCCAGCGTGTCACTGGGCGCGCCTACAGCGCTCGGCTGACCGCACCCCCAGAGAACGAGCGATCCCAGACCAATGGCGAGTGACGAACGCTTCATTGACTTCCCCCCTCCGCGCCCACGCCGTCGAGGCGCACCGCGTACGTGATCACGGCATCGTAGCCGAAAAGGCTCGGTCGACCCAAACCTCATCGCCTTCTTCTTGTCCGGCGTCCCCTTCGATGGCATTCCGGAGTGCGGGAGTAGGGCGTGACGGATACGAATCTCGGTGGGCGACGGTCGATCGCACTGTCGTTCGCGCTTGGAGGCGGCATCCTTACGCTGGCTCTCGCCTGCGGAAGCAGCGAGCCGTCCAGCGGGAGCGGCGGAACGACGGGATCCGGGGGTACGGCCTCCGGAGGGACGAGCGCGGGCGGCGCTCCGAATTCCTCGGGAGGAGCCTCGAGCGGGAGCGGTGGAAGCGACCTGGGCGGAGCCGCGTCCGGAGGTAACGGTAGCGTCGAGATGGGCTTTGCTCAGCTCTACCCAGGCGACGTTGGCATCGACAACGAGCCGAGCGTGATCTTCGCCGACGACTTCGAGAGCTATGCGGAGGCGAGCGACCTCTGGGATCGTTGGGACAACACGTTCCAGGAGGCGCATACGCGCATCGCCATGGAGTCGGCGAACGTGTTTTTTGGGGAGCAGGCCCTGGAGTTCACGCTGCCCGCCAGCACCGAGGAGGTGTCGAACGCGGTGCAGAAGGTGCTCACGGAGGAGCTCGATGTCCTCTACCTGCGCTGGTACTCGAAGTTCGACGTGTCGAACGACATCGTCGGCTCGAGTCACAACGGGGGCGGTATCTCAGCGCACTATTTCGTGGACGATCAGGCGACGCCCGGCGTCCCGGCCGACGGTACGAACAAGTTCCTGATGGAGTTCGAGCATTGGCGGGGCGAAGCGACCACTCCGGCGCCCGGAGAACTCAACGTCTACATCTACCATCCCGAGCAGCGCGACGACTACGGCGACCACTTCTTCCCGTCGGGCAAGGTACTGCCCAACACGAGCATCCCGTTCGACTTCGGCGACTCGTTCGTGTCTCGGCCGGACCTGGTACCCGAGCTCGACCGTTGGTACTGCTATGAGCTCATGGTGCGCGCCAACACCGCGGGCGAGCGCGATGGCCGGGTCACCATCTGGCTCGATGGCGTACGAGTCGGCGACTTCGGCAATCTGCGTTTGCGGGATGTCGACACGCTGAAGATCGACCGCTTCAACCTGTCGTTTCACGCCCGGGAGAGCCCGACGTCGACCAAGCGGTTCTACGACAACGTCGTTGCCGCCACGGCGTACATTGGGCCCATGACTCCCTGAACGACTGCGCCGGGCACGATTGTTGTCGTTGGCAGCGAGATCTCGCCGGTCACACTGCCTTCGAGTACTACTGGGCAACGCTCCGCTACGGCGAGCTCGGCCTCGACGCACACGTCCGCTGGTGCGACGAAGTGCTGGCGCGACTGGAACCCGGGCGCCAGCCAGGTTGATTCCCCAGTCTCCTAGCCCTGCTTCCCGCGTGCCGTGTGCTCGTCGATCGCAGACTGCACGGCCGACTCGAGCTGCCGTCGCGTCTTGTCTCGCTTAGCCTCGGGCGAGCGCCGCACGTTCTGGATCAGCTGACGCAACCGCGAGCGGTCGGCCTCCGGAAACTGTTCCACGAAGCGCGCAAGCCCCGCGTCCCCTTGCGCGGAAAGAAGCGCAGCGTGCTGGGCCGCCTCGCCCTCTCGGAGCGCCGTGGGCGCATTGCCGCCCGCAGCCACATCCAGACGTCGCAGGAGCAGCACCCAGTCGATATCCCGCAGCGTGCTACGCACGCGACGCAGCGCGCGTCCGCGCGCCGGGGCGCTCTCGATCTTCTTGGCGTCCTCCACCGCCTGCACGGCTTCGTCGTCGAGCTCCAGCGTCGCCAGCACCTTGGAGCTGACCTTGAGCAGTCGCTCGGACAGCTCCGCCAGGGCCCTTTCCGTGGCCACCCGCTCGCGCTTGTCGTCCGTGCGCGAACGGCGGGGTGCCTCGTCGCCCTCGTCTGGGTCGCCGTCGCTCATGGTGTCAATCGAGCACACGCGCCGAGGGGCGGAAAGAGGGCCCGCAAGGCGCCGCAGACGAGGCCGCCCTGGTCCGCTAGATTCTCTTCTCCGTCGCCACGAGCGCGGGTACACCGAAAGGACGGATGCCGTCTTCCCGCTACCTCCTGTTCCTGCTCGGCATCGTGCTCGCTGTGCTCGTGTGGTCCGGCATCGGTCCGCACGATCAGTTCACCTGGTTCTTGGAGATCCTGCCCGGCCTGATTGGCCTCGCCGTGCTGGGCGCGACGTCTCGTTCGTTTCCGCTGACCCGGCTGACGTATCTGCTCATCGCCATCCACATCGTCATCCTGTGCGTCGGCGGGCACTACACATACGCCAAGGTGCCGGCCTTCGATTGGATCGCCGAGGTGCTGGGGCGCTCACGCAACGACTACGACAAAGTGGGGCACTTCTGGCAGGGCTTCGGTCCCGCCATCGTCGCGCGAGAAGTGCTCCTACGGACCTCGCCTTTGCGCCCCGGCAAGTGGCTCTTCTTCCTCGTGCTCTGCTTCGCCCTCGCGGTCAGTGCCGCCTACGAGCTCATCGAGTGGTGGGTAGCCGTCCTGAGCGGCGAAGCCGCAGATGCGTTCCTCGGCACACAGGGCGACGTGTGGGACACGCAGAAGGACATGTTCACGTGCGGACTTGGGGCGACGCTGGCGCTCGTCGGACTGTCAGCGCTGCACGAGCGACAGCTGGCTGAGCTCGGCGCACGGAGGGCATGAGCAACGGGGAAGTGCAGGCCGAGACGGGCTGCGTTTTCGCGTAGGCGCGTCCTCTCATCAAACCGAGCGGTGGCCGCCACCGCATGAGAACTGGTTGCACCTTCCGGCGCTGGTGGGAGAGCAGGCGCTGGCGTGCAAGCCGCACGGCAGGAAGCAGGGCGGCCAGAACGACGGGCCGGATCGAAACAGCGATCGAGACTGGCGAATCGAGACGAGAAGGAGGTTCCTGGCCGGAGAGCATGGCTGCTTTATTCTGCCGACATCGTGGCCGGCTGTTTGTGGTTTGCGAGCGCGGGTCCACACTGCAATGCTGGCGGGATGCGGCGTTCGTTTTCTCTCATCGTGCTGGGGACGGGGCTGATGGGCGCTTGCGGGCAGGTCGCGCCGCCCGGGTCGCCCGATGGCGATGGCGGTCAGAATACCGGCGGTGGAGCTCCAGCGGGGGGTGGTGAATCCTCCAGCGGTGGCGCGAGCCCGAGTGGCGGGGAATCCTCCAGCGGCGGAAGCGTTGGCGAGAGCGGCGGAAGCGTTGGCGAGAGCGGCGGAAGCGGAAGTGGCGGCGAAGACAACGCGTCGGGCGGCCAGGGCACCGGCGGGGACGGCACCATCTGCCCCGGTATCGTGCCTGAATGCGAGCCGCACGGGTTCGGCTGCAGCGAGCGGGGAGAGAGCTACACGTGTAGCGAGTGCGGAGTGATTGAGCTCCAAGGTACGGCGTGCGTGCGGCTTTTGGCCTCCGACAAGGAGATGGGTACCGTGTGCACGGTGCGCGGCGAGAAGGAGCTCAAATGCGCGGGTGGCGACGAAGAGTGGTCGCCGACCCTCGACTACCCGCTGGAAGTGGAGGAGTTCCCAACCGCATTTCGCCTGGCCGACGACACGTCGTCTACGGGGCAACCCCTGGCCTTCTGCTCAATCGACGAAGCGGGCAGCATCGGCTGCACGGAGCACGACTACCTCGCTTTCGAGACGAATGGGCTCGGTGGAACCGACTGCACCGACGTGGCTCTTTCCGACATTCCGGTCGCCTGCACGCTCTGCGCCGGACACCTCGCGTGCGAGGGCGGAGGTCTCGTCGACATCTCCATCGACGATGTCATGCAGGTCGCGATATCGGACCTCAACGCCTTCTGGCTGACCAGCGCGGGTGAGATCTACTACGGCTACCAGCCGGACGCGCCCGTTCTTCCCGGCACCTATTCCTTCCTCTTCGTCGACGACAACATCACCCCATGCGGCATCCGAGACGACGGCGACCTGGTTTGCGGCTCCTGGGACGAGGAAGGAACGACCTACGAGCTTGCGGGTGATTTCGTGAGGGGCTCGGGAGTCAGCTCGCGGACGTGCGTCATCGGTGTGGACGGCACCCTCACTTGCGTCAGCCTCGTCGAGGGGGCCTTCGAGCCCATCTTTTCGCCGCCCGGCAGTGATTTCGTCGAGGTCGCGGTGAGCTCGACCAAATCGTGCGCCCTCACTCGAGCCGGCGTTGTCGTGTGCTGGAACGAAGAGGGCTTGATGGACGAGTTCGCAGCGAAGTTGAACTGAGACAGCACGATGATGCGATCGCGACGCGGGCTAGGGCGAGGACTGGGACTCCTGTGCGCGGCGCTCGCGCTGCATTGTGGTGGCTCCGGCGCCAGTGAAGACGCAGAGCAGAGCGCGACCGGAGGCACAGCCGGGAGCGCAACGGGAGGCGCGAGCGGAAGCGGAGGTCAGGCAGTCTCGGGCGGCCAGAGCGCTACGGGGGGCACTTCGGCGCAAGCAGGAGCGACCGGCGACGACGACACCTTGAGCACGAGGTATCCGGCCGACGTCGGCCTCGCTGCCGATCCGGCGGTGCTCTTCTTCGACGACTGCGAGACCGGCTGGGGCCGCTGGACGGCGCCGGGTGGAGATACCGCCACCTTGAGCATGAAGGCAGACGGCTCGCTGGCGCACGCTGGCACTGGCTACCTCGAGTCCACGGTCACGAGCGCCGACCTCGAGGTGGACGAGTACATCTCGTCGCAGAGCCACATCGACTTCCCAACCCGCGTTCAAGAGGTCTACCTGCGCTTCCACGCTCGTTTCGTGGGTACCGCGCCGACCCCCCATCACTGGGTCCGCATGACCGCCGGGACTCCGTCCTTCCAAGGCAGTGGTCTCGCCAACACGGTACCGCCCGGGGACGAGGGGTTCTGGTTCGACTTCGACGCTGGCAACGACGACGTCTTCAACTTCTACGTGTACTGGTACCTGATGCGCTCCGGCCGCTGCAATGACGGCAGCACGGAGCCGGGTTGCGAGGGCGACCAAGGCACGACCTACCACTACGGCAACGTGTTTCAGCCGCCCGAACAGACGCCGTTCGACCGAGATGCGTGGTTCTGCATCGAGATGCACGCACGCGCCAATACCGTGGGCCAAAGCGACGGGGAACTCACGTTCTGGATCGACGACGATCTGGTCGGCGACTACCGCCCTGGCTCTCCCATCGGCACCTGGCTCAGGGACAGCTTCCACACGGGCGGCTGCGACTTTTCTGCCTGCACGGAGCCGGTCCCCTTCGAGGGATTCGACTTCCGCTCGGACCAAGACGTGCTCTTCAAGACGTTCGTGCTCGATGCCTACTACGAGCGCGGCAGCTCGGCCGCCAAGCGAGAAGAGCTCGAAGCACTGGGCATCATCGTCGACGACGCGCAGACCATCCTGTACGACGACATCGTGATCGCGACCGAGCGTGTCGGGTGCCGAACGCCGTAGGCAGCTCTACCGACCGAAGCGGAATCCCAAACCAAGTCCTCCTTCGAGGAGGAGCTGCCCAACCTCGGGGGTGACGTCCTGGGACATTTGGTAGGCGACGCGCGGCACGAGAGTGGAGACACCCAGCGAACCACTCACGAAGAGGCGCCCGCGAGCCGGAAACGCCGCCTGGCCTCCCGCAGCGATCATTGCTCCGAACGCCACGTCCGTGCCCCCTTGTCGCGGCGGGACCGCCTCCGCCCTCGCGCGGTTCGCGTAGGGTCCAGCGGCCAGGTACCAGCCGAGCGAGACGGGCCCGAACGTCCCCGCGCCGAGCAGCCCGAAGCGCGCCCAGACGAGGTGACTCTCGAGCGTCATCTCTGCATCCGAGTACTCGATGGGGAGGAACCCGAGGAAGGCTTCCGCACCAAACGAGAGGTTCTTCGCCAAGGGAACTTGGAGCTGTGGGACCATGCCAAGCCAAAGACCACCGGTTGGTAGATCGAGCGCAAGGCGTGAGGCGAGCGAGAGCTCTACTGGGCGGGGACCAGCATGCTCGTTCGTGCCGCTGTTTGCCTTTGGTGGTCCGTAGCGCTTCTCATCGCGCTCTTCGGCTGCGGCTAGCAGACCATGGAGAGCTTCGGTGACGACGATGGCGAACTCTCCGTCTTCCCGGACGTGGCCGCGAATGGTGACAGAAGTCACTTGCTCCGATTGCGCGGGTACGCAGATCTCCGCCAGGACGGCACCTTCTTCGTCGGACTGGAGACGCACGTTTATTCGAGCGGAGAGCTGCTCGTCCCCATCGGCCGAGGTGCAGGAGCCGAGTTCGATTCGCTGCTCGAGAGTGACCGCGTGACCCGCGCTCCGGAGCTCCGCCTGTACGCGCTTGGCGACCGCGTCGAGTCCGGACTCCGCGTGGGCGACGACGACGAGCACGGTTTGCTCGGCGGAAGCGCTCCGGCAGACTAGGAGTAGTGCGAGGATGACGACGGAGCGAATCACGAGCGACAGTCCAGCAGCCTAGGGTTCCTTGGTGACGCTCTGGGCGAGTCGTCGATAGGGACCTCGAGGTGCCAGCTGCAAATACCGCTCTGCCGATTGTCGTGCTTGGGCCTGATTTCCTACCGCCTGGTGCAGTTCGATGAGGCGTCCGAGCGCTTCGGCCGCAAAGCGCCCTCCATTGCCTTTCGCGAGGTACTCGTCCAATCGCGAGATGGCAGGTCGTGCTTGCCCAGCCGTGGCGAGGATGCGGCCCATCAGGAAGAGCGCGTCGTGCGCCTGAGGCGTCTCGGGGTAGCGCGCACGGATCGTTCCGAGCGTGGCCATCGCGCCCGCTGTGTCGCCACACAGGCGGAGGGTGCTCGAGAGATCGATGAGCGTAGCCGCGTCGAGGCGTGATTGGAGTGTCCCCAGGGACTCGGCGCGGACGACTTCGCAGGCATTCTGGTACTTCCCTTCTCGGTAGAGCGCTTGCCACGACGCCTGCGAGGTCGAGGACACTGCCGCGGGCAAACCGCTACTTTCGCCGGGAGCCGCCGGCTCGGGAATTCTCTTGCTCAGAGAGAACTCGATGCCTTTCAGCTCGAGCGTCTCTCCAGCGTTGACGCTCAGCGGTGTGGCTCGGTCCGGCGAGTGGACCTGCACCACGCCCTCGCTGACGACGACTCGCAACTCGAGCGGTGGAACGTAGGCCGTGGTGAAGCGGGTCCCAACCACCACGACGCGGTACTTCCCCGCAACGACGGAAAACGACTTGCTGCCTTGGTCCTGTACGTCGAAGGACGCCGTCCCTTCGTGCAGGTCGAAAAGGGTGCCCCGCGCTCCTGGATCGAGACGGCCGCGCGATCCTACTTCGAGCGAGATGGAACTGCCGTCCGCGAGACGACGGGTTTCGGGTGCAGCGGTTGCATCCACCCAGACTGCTGCGCTGGCCGAGTCGGCAGAGGCGACTTCGTGTGAGGGCGGCTTCGCTCTAGCGGCGACCTGCTGAGCGCCGCTGCCAGAGCGATTCCCTCCCTGCGAGCTCCAGAAGTACAGGCCCGCGACGACGATTGCGCCCGACGCAAGTGCTGCAAGGAGGAGCGGCTTCTGCGTTCGCGAAGGGGCGGTGAGATCGAGCCCCCGCAGCCGCAAGCGCTGTCGGTCGCTGAAGCTCGCGGGGGGGCTACCGAGCTGTTCTCGCACTTCCGCGCCGAGTCTCTGCAGGTCGGTCATCGAGCGTCCTCCTCGCCCGGCCGGGGCGCCTGGGTGAGCCGCGAACGAAGCAGGGGATCGCATTCGGCCAATCGCGTGAAGCGCTCGCGTGCCAACTTGAGTCGTCGCTTAGCCGTGCGTTCTGAGCAACCGCAGAGCTTCGCGATGTCCTCGACCGACCTGGCCTCGAGTAGCTGCAACGTGAACGGGATGCGCTCTGCCACCGGCAGCGCCTCGAGCAAGCGCGTGGTGCGGAGCAGGAGTTCCCGTCCGTCGAAGTCGGGGTGGTAGGCGGTCACAGGGGACCGCTCGGCTGCTTCGAGGGAAAAGAAGCGACGCAGCTTGCGGCGGCGGAACTCGCTCTTGACTGCGTTGATGGTGACCCGCACGGCCCAGTCTTCGAGCTTGGCTGGGTCGCGCACGGTGTGCGCACGTCGCAGAATGCGGACGAAGATGTCGTGCACGAGATCGTCGCGGTCGGCGTCCACGCCGAGGAACGACCAAACCAGGCGATTCACGACGGGCGCGAGGCGTGCGTGCAGGCGCTCGGCCTGCGTTTCCTCGCTGCTCACGATGGAGAGCACCCGTACCGGGTCACCGGTAGGTGCGCGCTGCATCGATTGCTGGTTGGGTGCCATGCCTCGCTGGCCTTAGGCTATGCCGGGATCATGAAGACTGTCGAGCCGAATGAAGCTCGAGAGGACCTTGATCTCCAGGCGGGCTGTGACAGCCTCGGCCCATGCGTGTTCGTGCTCGAGCTAAGCGCCGTTCGAGCTTGCTCGGCATCCTGCTCGGCCTGACGAGCGCGGCTTGCACGACCACGTTGGATCCCACGACGTGGGAGCCGCCTCCGAGCGGTTGCGTGGAACCCCCCGGCGCAGCCGGCGCAGCCTTTTCGAGCTGCGCGGACCTTCCGCCGTGCACGAGCGTGGGCGCGGAAGGCGCTCACCTCTTGTGTTCACACGCGCTCGCGTACGACGCGGCAGCGCACGAGTGTGAGCTGCGTGGCGGGCAACTGGCGGAGATCGACTCCGAGGCAGAGAACCTCGCTGTCGCCGAAGCCGCAGGCGCCGTGGGCACGAACGTGTGGCTCGGTGGTCGGCGTGACGAGGCGTTCGTGTGGACGTGGACGCGTTCGGCAATCGTGTTTTGGCGAGGCGAAGAGGCGGGCGTGCCGGAAGCTGGAGTGTTCGTCAACTGGCAGCCCGGTGAGCCCAACAACGACAGCACGGTGCTCGACGAGCCGGAAAAATGCTTGGCGCTGACTTTGGGTGAGGTCGATTGGAACGATCGAGCCTGCTCGCTCAAGTTGCCGTTCGTGTGTGAAGTCGACTGATACCCCGCCGTCAGCCGCGAATATTCCTTCCATAGAGAAACTCTCAAGATCGAGGTCGATTCCTGTCCCTTCGCACGGTGGCAACGCGTCTTGCGCTTTAGAACATGGGATCTCGATCGCTGCTGCGTGCCACGAGCTGGTGCGCCGTTTTTCTCTTGTCTTTCTGGGGTTGCGGGGGAGGCACTGCGCCCAATGACTCATCCACGGGTGGCGCGGGCGGGACTGGAGCTGCCGTGGGCCAGAACGCGGGCGGGACCGGTGCTGCCGTGGGCCAGAACGCGGGTGGAACCGGCGCTGCCGTGGGCCAGAACACCGGCGGGACCGGTGCAGCTGCAGGCCAGAACACCGGCGGGACCGGTGGGAGCACGAGCGGCGGAGCGGCCAACGGTGCGAGTGGAGGAGGCCCTGCTGGGGGTTCCGGCGGCATGCCGACGACGGGAGCCTGTGCCGGCGGCGTCGCCGGCGGTCGCCTGATGGAGTGTTTGGACCGAGGCGTGGTCGCCGTTCCCAGCGGAAATGGCGTACTGGTGAGTTGGCGCCTCTTGGGCACCGATCCGACCAGCATTGCGTTCCGCCTATACCGCGGAGCGCCCGACGGCGCGGCAACGCTCGTCTGCGAGCGGGGTGCAGACGCGGGCACTTCTTGCGTGGACGACGCAGGAGGGGCCGGCGATACGTACTTCGTGCGTCCGGTGCTTGGTTCCACCGAAGGCGACGCGAGCGGTGTGGGCATCTACTCGGCGGAGCCGTTCATTGGCATCCCGCTGGAGCCGGCGAGCACCGGTGCGTTCGTGCACCTAGGTTGGGTGGGAGATCTCGATGGCAACGGCGAGTACGACGTGGTGGTCGATCGCATCAGCGCCGCGGCGCCGCTCGTCGACGCCTATACCCAAGCCGGTGACTTCCTGTGGCGGCTCGACACGGGACCGAACGGCGCAAATCAGGACAACATCGAGGGAGGGGCCAGCACGATGAGCAACGGCCACTGGGATGGCCTCACCGTGTTCGACTTCGACAGCGACGGCGCAGCAGAAGTCGCGGTGAAGACGGCGAATGGCTTCGTGTTCGGTGACGGGGCGGTCCTCGAGCACGACAACGACGCAGACCAGTTCGTGTCCATCGTCGACGGCGCCACAGGCATGGAAGTCGCGCGTACTCGACTGCCGGACGACTTCATCACCGACGGTGCGCTCCAGTGTCACTTCGGCGTGGGGTACTTCGACGGTGTTCATCCAAGTGTAGTCACCAAGTGCAAGAATCGCGTTGGCAACGGGGGCTTCAACCTGGTCCTCGCCGTCTACGACTTCGATGGCGCGACGATCAGCGAGCGGTGGAGGTACCTGCGCAACTCAGATGCTCCCGACTACCACCAGATCCGAGTGCTCGACGTGGACGGAGACGGGAAGGACGAGGTCGCCGACGGCGGCTACGTGATCGATGACGACGGATCGGTGCTCTATTCCCTGGCTGACCAAGGCGTTGTTCATGGCGATCGTTTCCACATCACTGACCTGGACCCGAATCGGCCCGGACTCGAGGGGTGGGGCATCCAGCAGGACAATTCGAACGGCCTAGAGACCTACTACTACGACGCGGCGACTGGCGAGGTGCTCCGCAAGTACTCGATCGCGAGCGGACCCGGTGGTGATATGGGGCGCGGCACGGTGGCTGACCTGTTCGCAGACGAGCCCGGCATGGAGTACTTCAGCTTCAACGGCCTCTACGCCGCGCCGTCGGGCAACTTGCTGGTCCCGGAGGTAGATCGCAACGTGCCTTGGCCCAACTTCGCCATTCAGTGGGATGGCGACACGGGCACCGAGCTGATGGATCAGAACTGGGCAGGCGACTGGAACACCGAGGCCCAGGCTCGCAACACCTACTACTGGAAGTGGAACTTCGACGGACTGGTGCAGGCGCGCGGCGCCATGCCATTTTATGGTGACATCCTAGGCGACTGGCGCGAAGAGGTGCTCGTCGAAGCGACCGACCACAGCGAACTGCGCATCTACAGTACGGACTTCGAGACCGACGTGCGCCTGTACACGCTGGTGCACAATCCGCAGTACAGGAACTCGCTCACGGTACACGGCTACAAGCAATCCCACCACGTGAGCTACTTCTTGGGGTTCGACATGGACACCCCGCCCCAGCCGGAGATCCGGCTCGCTCCGCGCCAGTGAGCACCGCCCTTTTTCACTCGCGTTCGCGGAAGGGTTCGAGTGAGGTAGCGGCCCGCGAGCGGCTTCTGGCTGGTGCGGCAGTGTGCTTGCTGAGCCTCTTCGCCTTCCCCGCGCACGCTCACGATCCGTTCGAGACCACGAGCGTGGTATCGATTCATCGAGATGGCATCGGACTCCGATTGGTCGCAGCGCGGGCCACCGCAAAGGAGATCTTCGGTGCGCAGGGCAACTTGATCGTGGATGAAGCCTGGCCAGAAATGGCGACGATGAAGCGGCCCTATGAGCTTTCGAGCGGCGACCGTCCGCTCGACCTACGCCGAGTCACCGTCTCCGCTGGTATGGAGGGAGAAGTCGCTGGGGATCTGGTGTTCGACTTCGAGTTCGCGGCGCCACGCAGCAGCGATGTACGTGTTCGGGCGGTGTATCTGGAGGAGCTCGAGCAGGGCTACACCGGCGTGGTCCAGGTGATCGACGCGGAGCGAGCGGAGCAGCTCGACGTGAAAGTGCTGCATTCGGCGGACCCGCTCCTGGAGGTCCGAGTGCCTGGCGTCGTCGCGCTTGGAGACGACGCGAGCTCGCTCGAGCCAGCGGAGGCGCCTCGGCCTCTTGCAAGGTTCCTGCGGCTTGGATTCGAGCACCTGGCATTCGGCTACGATCACCTGCTGTTCCTGGCGACCGTGCTCATCGCGTGCGCGCGCCTCGGCCAGGTGCTGGGTGGATTGACTGCGTTCACGCTCGCGCATGCGGTGACGCTCTCGCTCGCTGCCCTTCGATTCATTCCGACAGTGAGTTACTTCGTCGAGCCAGTGATCGCGCTCAGCATCGCGGTGGCTGCGCTCTGGGGAGCGCGGTTGGAGGCCAAGGGGCTGCTGCTCCCCATGACGTTCGTCTTTGGCCTAATCCACGGACTCGGGTTCGCCGCTGGACTCGAGAGCTTGATGGACCCGGGAAACGTGCGCATCGTTGGTTTGGTAGGGTTCAACTTGGGGTTGGAGCTGGGTCAGATTGCGGCCGCTTGTGCGCTGCTGCCGGTGATTCAATGGTGTCGGCGCACCATGCAAGGGGAGCGGGCGCTCGATTGGACGGGTCGCGCGCTGGGCGCGGCCGGCGGAGCGCTATTCTTGTGGCGAGTGGCGGGGCTCGGATGAGCTGAGTACGGCGCTCCGGACAAGCAGCCGGGTGACGCCGTTTGGATCTTCGATCCAGACGGGTGAGATGGGCCTCCTCGGACCGCCCCGGATTTCCTAGTTCCTTGTCCCTTTGGCGTGTGAAATGCAGAGAGACCCCGCGGTGACCGATCCCCGCACATGGACGCTGACGTGCTCACCTTCACTACCAAACTGCTCCGACCGCTGGAGTTGAGCTGGGCGCGCGGCCCCGGCACCGTAGAATGAAAGGTGCGCTGGTAGGCGTCGAGCCTCCCGGCGATCCCTCTTACCTAGGAGCTTGCTTTGAAACGTCTATACCTCGGTGCCGCTAGCGCCGCCGCGCTTTGTGTTTCGTTTGCCTGCGGAGGTGGTGCTGGACCGGGGGACACCGGGAGCACGGACCTTGGGGGTGAAGGCGGCCTTGGGGGCGCCGCGGGCGGTCTCGGCGGCGGCAGCGCAAGCGGCGGCGGCAGCGCAAGCGGCGGTGGCAGCGCAAGCGGCGGCGGCAGCGCAAGCGGCGGCGGCAACGCAACCGGGGGTGGCAGCGCAAGCGGCGGCACGAGCTCGCTGCCGAACTGCGGCGACGGCAACCTCGACGTTGCCGACGGTGAACAGTGCGACGACGGCGACACGACTAGCGGCGATGGTTGTAGCAGCCAGTGCCTGCTCGAACCGCTCGGACAGAGCTGCGGCGACGACGTTGTCGATGCGCCGCTGGAGAAGTGCGACCCGCCAGACGACATGCCGGCTGACGGCGACGGCTGCAACGCCACCTGCAACCTGAGCGGCCAAGTGACGAGCCTTGGACCGATGGTGGCGGCCTCAGCCACGTCGGACAACACCTACCTCTACTTCGGCATCAGCGACCCGAGCGGCGCGGGGTGCGGCATCGCGTCGATCCACGTCGACGACTGCATCAACGCCCCGAGCACGGCCGCCTGTCAGCCCCAGTTTTTGGCTGGCGGAGCGAGTAGCTGCACTCCGGCGTCCACGCCGTACACGGATGGAGATTCGAGCACGGCCACGTTCGGAGGCCTGGGGTCGATGGGCACCGACGGCACGCGCGTCTGGTTCGGCGAGCAGCAGTCGTTGCGCGAGCTGGACCTTGCGACCGGCGACGTCACAACCGTCGCTGGCACCGCCGGGTCGTGCGCCGCGCTCGATGGCAACGGTACCGCGGCCTTGTTCAACGGCATGCGCGGCATCACCTACTACGATGGCCTCGTGTACGTCCTCGACGAGGTCGAGGCGGTGCTCCGCCAGTTCGACCCCGCGACGGGCGACCTCACCACCATCGCGGGCACGCGCGTCCCGGACAAGGACGTGACGCAGGCGCCGCCGTACACCTGCGGACCGGGCGGGGCTGGCGCGCAGTTCGGTGGCGGCGGCCCCGTGACCGAGGGCACGGGCCTCGGAGCGGTGTTCGACAGCCCTCGCTACATGACGCCCGACTTCGCGGGCAACCTGTACATCGTGGACACGCAGGGCAACGCCGTCGTGAAATACGACATCTCCACTACCGAGGTGACCATCCTCGTCGCAGGGACGAGCGCCGACGACGTCCCCTATGCGGACGGCAGCTCCGCGGCGGTCACACTCAACCGCCCGCGCGGCATCACGTCCGACGGCACGAGCCTCTACCTGTTCGAACAGCACCACGGCACCGTCCGCCAGCTCAAGCTGACGAACAACTCGATGACGACCTTCGTCGGCACCCAGCTGTGCAACTCGAACCCGACCCCCGTTGACGGCACGGGCGCCCACACCGCTGCGCCGGCGGGCGCATGTCCCACCCCTGGCTCAATCGCTACGGCGCCCATCTTCGGCCAGGGTGCCAATGGCACACTCAACTTCCACTTCGCCAGCCGCTCGATGTTCTACGTGGACGTCGACACGCTGCGACGCATGGAGTGATTTCTGTCCGGGCGGGTAGTGGAACGCTACCCGATCTCGTCGTGGTGGCAGGATCGTCCCGATCGCGGACGGACGAGCGCTTGGGAAGCTGGTGCGACGCCTACGGACACGCTGGCGAAACGCAACCAGTCGCCACCCTGCACTAGCATCCAAGTGTGGAGTGTGTGGGCACCTCAGGGCGCGGGCGAGCTCCTGCTCGAGGCCAGGTGCACAAAGAGGAAGCGAGGGTGACCTGCCCTCTCCGGGCACGCCGGGCTTTCTCCGTCAGAACGTTCCCACTACGCCGACCGAGTCGACGGTCCAATACGGCCGAATCGTCGCTTGTCGCTCGGCCTTGGGGGCGGTCACGAGCAGGGTCACTCCTGCGGCCATCAGCACACCGCCAGCGACGAAGCCAATCGTCGACAAGGGGCGCAAGTCGTTGACCGGCTTGGTCTGGCTCTCGTCGGCATCGCAAAGTCCATCCGAAGCTCCACAGCCGAGCTCGTTATACTTGGCGAGAACCACTGCACCAGTGACGGTGCCGAAGATCAATCCGGCGCCGCCCAGGCCAATGCCGATCCAGCCAGCAACCGGCTGCCAAGAACCTTTGGCGTGGGGCGACGCATCCGGAGCATCCGACGCAGTCGGCGTGACCGCGGCCGGGGCCGCGACCTCACCGAGGTCCAAGGTGACCTCCTGCTTGTCGCCCTCGGCCAGGACGATGAAGACGGACTTCTTCTTTCCCGAAGATGTGCGCGCAGTGACCTCCACCTTCCCGGGATCGACCGGCACCGGTAGGCCGATGAAGTCCACCAGGAGATTCTTACCGGCGACGGTCAGCTCGAGCTCACTGGGATCGGCACCAGAGACCTTCACGGTGACCGCCGGAATGCGCGCCTGTAGGGCCTGATAGGCTTCGCTCGCTTCTGCTCGCGCGGCTTCCTGCGTGTCTCGCTCGCCGTCGGGATCGAGCGGAGCGCGCTTGGCGGCCAAGTAGCGACCACTCGCCTCGACCAAACGGCCCGACTTCTCCAGCGCACGACCGGACCACAGTCCGATCGGCGCGGTGGGCATGATCGACCACGCTTTCTCGAGCTTCTGGACGGCCAGCTCGTAGTTGCCTTCCTGATAGGCATGGACGCCCTCCGTGCTGACCTGGCGCAAGAGCACGCGTGTCGTCTCGTCGATGGCGAAAGCAGGCGTCGCCCTCCCAAAGGCCAACGCCAGCGCCAAGACGGCGAGGACAACGCGGCCACGTCGAAGGCGCGTTCCTGCGCCAGTCACGGTCCCTTCACTGCTCACCACGGCTACCATAGCTCCACCACGGGCAGCGCGTCACCGAGCTCGCCCGCCGAGTCGCCGCGACGCATGGTATCGCCGAGGCCCAGCTGGCCGAGCTGGTTTTGTCCCCAGCACCTGATGGACTCGTCGTCCAGGAGCGCACACGTGTGATAGCCGCCGAGGGCCAGGCCGTGCGCAGCCCGCTCGTCCCCGAGATCGACGGCCGGCAGCATATCCCCCATTTCGCCCTGGGTATCGCCGCGATTGGCGTTGTCGCCAAGGCCGAGCTGGCCGTAGTTGTTCTGTCCCCAGCACTTGACGGAGAGGTCGTCGAAACGGGCGCAGACGAAGTAGTAGCCGGGCGTCACCGCCCGGACCGAGCTTCCCGAGCCGAGGTCGATCGCGGGCAACGCGTCACCCATCTCGCCTGGACCGTCCCCATGCCTCATCGGCGTATCACCGAGGCCCAGCTGACCGTAGTCGTTCTGCCCCCAGCACTTGAGGCTGCCGTCATCGAGCAAGGCGCAGGTGTAGTAGCCACCTGCGTACACAGCTCGAGCGCTGCGACCGCTGCCGAGCTGAACCGTGGGCAGGTCGTCGCCGAGCTCGGCCTCTGCGTCGCCGCGATGAGCGGCGTCGCCAAGGCCGAGTTGGCCATCGGTGTTGTAGCCCCAGCACTTGATGGAGTCGTCGTCGAGCAAGGCGCAAACGTGCGTAAAACCCGCCGTCAAACTGCGCACGCTGCGACCTGTGCCGAGATCGACTGCGGGCAGGGCGTCCCCCATGTCGCCAGGGTCGTCACCGCGAGGCTCCGAATCGCCGAGACCGAGCGTCCCGCTTGCGTTGTATCCCCAACACTTCACCGCGCCGTCGTCGAGCAAGGCGCAGGTGCTGTACGCGACGGCAACCACGGCGCGCGCCGTACGGCCGGACCCCAGATCGACGGCTGGAAGGTCATCCCCCATCTCACCCGGCTCGTCACCGCGGGCGTCGACGTCCCCGAGGCCAAGTTGTCCATTGTCGTTGTCTCCCCAGCATTTGATGCTGCCGTCGTCGAGCAAGGCACAAGTGTGGTGGTGGCCCAGCGCCAGCTCCCGACCCGTACGCCCGGAGCCAAGGTCGACCTCCGGCAGGTTGCTGCCCATTTCGTCCGGCTCGTCACCGCGTGCCTCGGTGTCCCCGAGACCGAGTTGGCCATTGCTGTTATCTCCCCAACATTTCACCTGGCCGGCCGCGCGGAGCGCACAGTTGTAGTGGTGCCCCGCCGCCAGACGGATCTCCCGGGAACAGGTCGCCGAACAGCCATCGCCAGGGTCGGTGTTTCCGTCGTCGCAGCCCTCGGCGCTACCGTTGTGGTAGCCGTCTCCGCACACGACATCACTGCAGTCGGGGTCACAAGTGGCGGTCTCGATCCCAGCGTCACAGTCTTCGCCCGCTTGCTCGAAGCCGTCACCACATTCCGGTGGACGGCAGAGCACGGTACACTCATCGGTGTTGTCGTCGTTGCCGTCGTCGCACTCCTCATCGGACTGCTCCTCCCCATCACCGCAGTCCGGCGGGGTACATTCAGCGGTCGAGTTCGCGGTGACACAAGGCCCGAGGCAAGCCTCTTCGAAGGCTCCGCTGACGAGGTTCGGGCCGCAAGTCCAGACATCGCCGTCCGGCGCGCAGTAGCGGGCACCGTCGGTCAGCCCTACGCACCCATCGACGATCTCCGCGCAAAGGCCGGACTGAGGGTTACAGGCTTCGGACTCATCGCAACCACCATTGCTCTCCCAAACTCCTTGCGAGCACAGAAGGGTCTGCTTGTCGTCGGTCACATCGCAGGCGCGTAGCCCGGATTGGGAGCACATCCCATCCAAACGTGCCGATACGGTGCCTGCGCCACCGCTCCCGGCATCAGCACCGGCGACCCCACCGGAGCCGCCGGCGCCGCCGAAGCCGCTCCCTGCCATCCCCCCTTGCCCAGCACTACCGTCCGCGCCTGATCGTCCATCCGCCTGCAGGTAGGGCACCGCGCACGAGCTGGCACAGACGAGTGGCAGAACACGGACCAGATGTCGTCGCCAGCGGATGCCATGAACACCCGTCGCTCGCCCCATACTCATCACCCAGCCCCGCACGCCTGATCGTCCATCGATCGCTCTAGTCCAGGCCCGCTACCCGGAGCCTGACTCTACAACACCCGTGAGGGTGACGCCTAGCCTCTGGGCGACGCTGGAAGCCACTACGCGATCAGGCGTGGACTCCACGCCCGCAGGCGCTCGAGCTCGGCGAGCTTAGGTCCAGAAACGCTTCCTCCAACCTGGGCATGTCGACGAGTCTTACGCACCAGCGAGTGCGCCGGTTCCGGGCTTCGAGTATCGCGCGCCGCAGCCGGTCGCGGCAAGGCCGAACGCTCTCCACCTTCCCAGTCCCGCTGGCCCCTACTCGAGATACGCCGCGAGCGGGCGCCCCAGCTGGTGCAGGTCGATCACGGCTACGTCGCTCTCGTCGGCCGCTTCGAGGGTGGCCATCACGTAGGCCCCGCGAGTGCCGACCGGCGTCGCTCCACGACAGGCGATGGCGCTGACGAGCGTGATGAACACTGGGGTGGCCCCAGCCGTGTGCGCAGCCTCGGCCATCATCGCGTACTCCTCTTTGAAGCGCTCGACGCCCACGTGTCGGTCGCAGGTGGCCGAGCCGCCGCTTCGCCCGAGCGGCCGGTGCTCGGGGGCCCAGGGGCTTTCCGCTATGCTCGGCGCCATGACCGCGTCGACCACTGGCCTTCGAAGCACGCTGCTGGCACTGGCCCTCGCTCTCGGAGCGGCCACAGCCAGCTGCGCCCCCCAGTCCCGGTTCCAGGCGTACACCCCCTCCGCTGAGAGCGACTTCGTGCGCGTCGAGTTTCTCGAGCAGGACGACGACGTCTTCAAGTTCATGGTCTACAGCCGCAGCAAGGAGCCCTTGGTCATTCGCCGCGACGAGGTCTTCCTCGTCCTGAGCGGGCAGCGTATTGCGCGTACACCAGGTGGCTTGAAGCACACCTACGATCTTCCTCCGGGCGGCACGCACGACGTGTTCGTCGCCTACGATCTCGCACGGCTCAAGGAAGCGAGCGAGTTCTCGATCTCCTTCGAGACGGCCATCACGCTGCAAGGCGAGCCCGTCTCGGGGCCAGTGCTGCAGTTCATTCGCCAGCCATGACCGAATCCGGTGCACCTCGAGACGCCGCGCTTCAGCAAGAGCTCGCAGACCTCCGGCGCATCGCAGCGCTCACCGAGCCCGTCCTGCGCAATCTGCTGATCACGCAGCGCTATAGCGACCTCTCCCACGCGTTGGCGGGCGCCCTGGGCCGCGGCGACGCCAACTGGGCCACCTTCGCTACCTGGGCCTCGAAGACCGCCGGCCGCTCCATCCGCGAGGAGGACGTTCCGGAGGAGCTGTCTCGGTTCCTGCGCCAGGAGGCATCACTCGACGCGCGCTTCGAGCGCTTCTACCGCCGGCTCGGGCCGCTCGGCCGCCTCTTGCCGCGACTCGATCCGCGCGAGGTGGCGCGCGCAATCCTGGACGAGGTCGCGCAGCAGATCGCAAGAGGAAACCTGCGCGTCTACGCTGAGCTCGCACCACTGTTCGCGGAGTTTTCGCTCTTTGCGGACGAGACGCGGCGCCATGATGCTGCTCTGGAGGCCTTCCTCGGCAAGCTCACGCCGGGTGCCGCGGATCGCGGCGGCCAGGACGCCTTGAAAGTCGCCTTTCGCAGCTACTATCGAGCGGCGACCTCCGCCCTTCCGGCGGCGCGGGCCGAGCTCATCTTGCTCGGGAACGTGATGATCGGTCTGCACGAGCAGACTCGGCTCCAGGACGCTATTGCCGGGGCCCTGAACGCGCCTTTCTCCGAGGCCGTCTACGTGCGCTTCGGTGCGGCAGGACCCGCTTTCCTGCACCCCTTTCTGCGCGCGCTCTTGCGCGGCGGGGTTCGTCTCTTCGCCCGCGGCCTGCTCGACGATTGGCGCCGCCTCGCTACTCGCTTCCTGATGAAGCTGAGCTCGCCGAACGGCGATGACATTGCGCTCGGTCAGGATCTGCCGAAGGAGAGTTTCGATCCGCTGCTCACTCGGCTCGAGAACGCTGAGCTCATCGCCGTGCTCGAGCGCTACGACGCCAATCTCGATACCACCGCGGGCTCCGCTGCAGTCGACTGGGCCGTGCTTGGCGATCGCATGCGCTTCATTGCCGATCTCTTCCGCGTGAATCAGCGCGACCCGTCGTGGTTCGAGCAGCCGTTCGAGGAGGGCCAGCGCGTCCTCTTCGAAGCAGGCACCATCCCCACCGGCAAGCTCTGAACGGAGCTCGCGCTGCCATCGGTCATTGCTAAATCCCGCACATTGGATCGGCCGGGGGACACATGTGAGCAATGTCGGCCTCCTGCAAGCTGCCCGCCGAGCCTCCCTTGTGGCCCTTCGCACAAGCCCGCTCTTCGCCGAGCTCGCAGGCGTCCTGCTTGAGGGCTTGGATGCGCTCCTTGTCCGGTGGACCGGCCTTGCCAGCCGCGAGCCGATCCGAGAGCTGTAGGCATCCTTCACCGCTGCCTTCGCGGCAGCTGCGCTCGAGGTACGCAAGCGCTCTACTGAGGTCCCGCGTGACTCCCTCCCCCTTTTCGTAGGCCAGAGCCAGGTTCGCGCAAGCGATGGCATGCCCGTAGTCGCAGGCCTTTTCGTACAGCACGCGTGCACGATTGGGGTCCTTGGCGACTCCCGAACCTTGCTCGTACTGCAGGCCCAGGTTGCGACAGGCCAGGGCATCGGCCTCCTCGCACGCACGCTCGTAGAGTGTCGCCGAGAGCCCAAAGTCCTGCCTTACGCCCTTTCCCTCGGCGTAGTGGATGCCCAAGTTGCGACAACCGCGCATGCTCCCGCCTTCGCAGGCGCGCTTCGCCAACTCGGCGCCCTTCACGTCGTCGTGCTCCACGCCGAGCCCGCGTGCGTACATCATGCCGAGCCCAGCGCAGCCGTGCATGATGCCGCTGTCGCAAGCCGCCCGATTCAGCGCAACCGCCTTCTGATACTCACTCGCGGAGCGCGGCGTATTCGACAAGAACTGCGCGTAGTGGGCGCAGCCATAGCCGTCGCCAGCGCTGCAAGCCTGCTCGAACAGCTCCCCCGATCGAGCCACATCGCGCGCTCCACCCAGACCGGCGCGCAAGAGCACGCCCCACTCTACGCAGCCAGGACTGACCTCAGCATCACACGCCTGACGAAAGAGCTCGCGCGCTTTGCCCGGATTTTCCCGCAGGGGTGAGTCTGACTCCACCATGAGCCTGCCCAGGCCCACGCACGAGGAAGCGGCGCCCGCTTGGCAAGCGCGCGCGTAGAGGCCCGCCGCTTCGAGCAGGGCGCCCCCACTACGTGCACGATCGGCGAGGAGTGAGCACGCCTTGGCGTCACCCGAAAAGCACTTTTGCTCCGGCCCTTCCTTGCGCTCGGGCCAGAAGTAGAACGGTGCCCCGAGGGACGTGTGCTCCCACGGCTGCTGCGCCCCGCCGGTCTTCTGTTTGACCTCGTTGCGGACCTGAATGAAGACGTCCTCGAGCCGGAGCTCGGGCTTCTCCAGCGCGCCGAGCAGCGCGGCTGTGTAGGGGCTGTTGTCGCCCGTGCCATCGGCCGCCGTGCGACCCGGCGCCGTGGAGAACGCGACCACGGTTCCGCCAGGAGCCACCTGCGGCGCCAGTCCGCCACTGCCGAGGACGAGCGCCCGATCGGCTCCGGCAAAAGGATTGTTGCGACAGGCGTCGAGCACCACGATCTTGGTTCCGGCCGTGTGAGAGAGCTCCTGCATCAGCAAGTCGAGCCCGATCAACTCACGCCGAGCATCCGACTCACTGGTCACCTTGGCGTCGACCGGGACCATGAAATTGTGCCCCCCAACCTCGACTGCATGGCCCGCGTAGAAGAAGAGCGCTGCTGACGCGCCCTCTTCCAGCTTTCGTCCGAAGTCCTCGATGGCGCGCTCGAGCGCACTTTCGTCCAGGTCCAGCAAGGCTTCCCCGCTTGCGAGCTCGAAGCCGAGCTTCTGCAGCACCGCCGCCATCGCGCGGGCGTCGTGGGCAGGATTCTCGAGCGTCGCCGCGTGGCGATAGGCACCGTTCCCGATCACGAGCGCGCGGCGGGGTCCGTCACGCCCAGTCGGTTTCGCCTCCGCGCCGGGCTCGGGCGCAGCTGTCCCCAGCGAGCGCGAGCTCCCTGCTGAAGGCTGGCTCCTCGTCTGCGAAGGGGCACAAGCAAGAGCCAGCACGGACAGCAGAACCATGGGCACAAGGCGATGCATCGTCCCGATCATCGCGCAGTCCGGCGGCCCTACCTAGGGGCCAGAGCTACCACGCCCAGGAAAAGAAACCCCCTCCGCCCATGTCGTCGCACGTGCCCTCTACGGGCGGTGGCGGATACCACGCGCTGCAAGTCTGGAGGTCCGACAAGGTGTCGATCTCGTCGATCGCAAGCATGACTGGGCCCGTCGCGGCGACCCCGAGGTCGTAGTAGCCGCCGGACTCGACCACCAAGGTCAGGTAGCCGTGACGGAGCGCCTCCTTCATGTACACGGCGCACGCCTCCCGGGTGTCCTCGGCACACTCCTCCCAGAGCTTGCGCTCCACGAAGCACTCCTCGAGGTAGGGACAGCTGTAGGGATCCTGCTGGCCCTTCGAGTAGTTGAGGACCCAGAGCTCGTCGCCCACCGCGTAGTCCGGCGGGGTTTCGCACCCCCAGACTTCACCCCCGATGACCGTCCCAACGGCCAGGGCCCGGTGCTCGCCGATGCCGTCCGGTAGCTCGAGCACGAGCACCTCGGCGCGCTCGCCATCGGTGCTGAGCACCCGGCCGCGGATGCGATGGGAGAAGTCGTTGGCGCAAGCACAGTGCAAGGTCCCGGAGCAGCCCGGTGAACCGCCGGATTGACCGATGAGGACGCAACCTCCAGCGGTCAGGCCCAAAAGCAGGCCGGGCGCCAGGAGGAAAGGGGCCGCCCAGAAAGAGAAGCGAGTTGCCATGGGACCAAGGTACGGCGCGCCCGCGGCCCGGTCGACCACCAACTACTCCACTTTCGAACATTCTGGCCCTCGCATCCGCGCCTGGATGTGCGAAAATGGGCAAGTGCTGGACTACGAGCTCGCCGCCTGCCAGTTCCTGCGCGCGATTCGTGGAGAGCGCTCGCAAGTCGCCTTCGCACGTCGGCTCGGCTACCGCGGCAACCCCATCACCGACTGGGAGCACGGCCGGCGTTTCCCCACTGCCGTCGAGGCGCTACGCGCGAGCGCACGAACGGGGATCGACGTCGGCGCAGCGCTGTCTCGCTTCGAACCGGCGGTTCCCTTTTCCGCCGAGCGGCTCCCCGAATGGCTCGATGCACTGCGGGGGACCCGCCCGACGTCCGCTCTCGCCTCCACCATGGGGCGTTCGCGTTTTGCCGTCGGACGCTGGCTCAAGGGTGAGGCCGCTCCACGCCTGCCGGACTTCCTGCGCCTGGTCGAGGCGATCACGGGCCGCGTCGCCGAGCTGGTCGCGGAGCTCGGCCTCATCGAGCGAGTACCGGCGCTGGTCGAGCGCTATCGGATGGCGCTGGCGGCGCGAGACGTGGCCGTCGAGGAACCCTGGAGCGAAGCGATCTTGCGCGTGATCGAAGTGCGGGAAAGGGGTCGCCTCAGCGCCAAGCAGATCGCCCTGGAGCTCGGTCTCGACACCGCCACGGTGCGCCGAGCGCTCGACCGCCTCATCCTGGCTGGCATCGTCAAGAAGCAGCGTGGCTACCGCGTGGTTGGCGAGCTGAACGTCGACACTCGCTCCCAGCCGGACGCGCAGCTGCGCATCCGCGCTCATTGGAGTCGTGTCCTCGCCGAGCGCACGCCCACACTGCGCCCGTCGGAGACCTTCGGCTACAACGTGATGTCGCTCTCCGCGCACGACCTAGGGGCCGTGCGGGAAATCCTGCGTCGCACCTACCGCGAGATCCGATCGCTCGTGGCTGCCTCGGAGCCCCGCGACACCGTCGCACTCGTAGGCCTGGGCCTCTTGGAGCTCAGCGGATTCGTCGGGGAGAGCGAGGAGTAGCAGCGACACACCGCTCGCCACTAGTCGAGGTACGCAGCGAGGGGGAGCCCCAGTTCGGAGATGGCCTGAGCCACCAGCGTGCCGATGTTCACCGACCCGGCATCCGAGAAGTGAGTGTGGTCGTCGCAGAAGAAGTCGCCGACGGGACCAGTCGTGCTGGCCGACACGTCGCCGCCCGGGACGGGGCAGAAACCAAGCTCCGCGTACAAGTCGATGCTCAGCTGGTGCAGATCGATCACGGCCACGTCGCTCTCGGCGGCAGCTTCGAGGGTAGCCGTCACGTAGCCCCCCCGAGTGCCGACCGGCGTGCTCCCACTGCACGCGATAGCGCTGACCGGCGTGATGAACACTGGGGTGGCCCCAGCGGTGCGCGCAACCTCGGCCATCATCGCGTACTCCTCTTTGAAGCGCTCGAGGCCCACGTGTCTGTCACAAGTGGCCGACCCGTCGTTGATGCCGAACTGAATGAACAGGTAGTCGCCGGCACTCATGCCGGCGAGCATGTCCGACCAGCGCGTCTGCAGAATGGGCTGCCCCTCGGTGTCGGTATTCAAGACGCACTCGTCGTCGGTTCCCATCGTCGTGGTGACGCTGTAGAGCCACGTGCGGACGCTGCGCCCGCCCGCCGCGCTGTTGACGACGGTGACGAGGTCATTGAACTCGTCCGAAAAATGCTTACCCCAGCCGCTGGGACAAGGCGTGTTGCCATTGGCCATCGTGGAGTCCCCAGCCAGCCAAATGGTGATGGGCTCGTCGGCAGGCGTCCCGCCCGTCCCCGCGGTCCCTCCCGAAGCGCCGCCGCCTCCCGACGGCGTTCCACCCGAGCCCGCGGGCGCTCCGCCGCTCCCCACGCCCCCGCCGCTTGCACCGCCACTCGAGAAGCCGCCACTCGAGAAGCCGCCACTCGAGAAGCCGCCACTCGCACTGCCGCCACTCGCACTGCCGCCGCTCGCAGCGCTGCCTCCCGAGGCAGCACTGCCTCCAGAGCCCCCGAAGGCTCCCCCGCTGCCAACAGCCCCGCCCGACCCGAGTGTGTCCCCCGAACGCAGCACGAGAATGACCTCAAGGCAGAAGGTACGGAGCGAGACCGAGACCGAGCTCACTCTCACATTCCCCCAAGAACGCTGCCATGTGGCGGGCGCCGTTCTCCTGGAAATGCGTGCCGTCGACCGTGCCGTCGGACCGAAATGCGAAGAAATCCTCCGGCATCGGTGCCGGGCAGATCGCGGCCAGGTGGTCGAAGGTCTTGGTGTTCAAGTCGAGCACCGGAACGTCCTCGGCTTCGCCGAGCTCTCGCATCGCCTGCGCGTAACCGCCGAGCGAGTTGCCGGTCCCGCAGTAGGCAGAGTTGCGGGGCGGTGGCGTCACGAGCACGATCTCGATCGAGGCCGCGCGGGCCGGCGCGATGTAGTAGTCGAGAAGATGCTGCTTGAAGGTGGTGCCCGCCTCCGCGAACCGCTGATAGGTGGTGCCGTTCACCGTGAAGGTTGCGGTGGTGTGGCTGTCGTTCGTGCCAAACTGGACGAAGAAGTAGTCGCCCGGCTGCGCGTCCGCCAAGATCCCTGGGGCAGCGCCTTCCAAGTGGAACCACAGGGCCGTACGACCGCCCGCGGCCCGGTTGTCGACGGTCACCTGCTCTGAAAAGATCTCGGGGAGCATTTGGCCCCAGCCAGCCTGATCGCTGCTGCTGGCCGTGTCGGCATACGTCGAGACCGTCGAGTCCCCCGCGATGAAGACGGTCACGTCCTCGAGCGGGCCTGGGTCGGTTCCTCCGGTTCCAGCGCCCCCGGAGCTCGTACCGCCGCTCGCTCCGCCGCCCACACTCGCTCCGCCGCCCACACTCGCTCCGCCGCCCACACTCGCTCCGCCGTCGGTGGCGACGCCTCCCGAGCCCACGCTCCCCGCACCGCCCGCGCCGGCCACTCCACCACTCGCCGCTCCACCACTCGCCGCACCACCGCTACTGGCAGCTCCGCCGGTACCGGCCACTCCACCCCCCGTCCCTCCATCGCTCGTGGCTGATCCCCCGCCAGCTCCGAACCCGCCCCCCGTTCCGGAAGAAATGGGTGGGACCATCTCGGACGAGCAGGCGAGGAGCGCGAGCGCACCTAGTGCCCCTGGCGCTGACGAGCGGCAGGCGTGACGCAGAAATTTCATGGGCGGGGACAGGCGAAGGTCGGACGGGACTCGCGCACCCGTTAGATGCGCGCCGCGCCTCAAACCCGTCACGTTCGAGAGCGAATTGCGTTCTTCCTGGCAAGGTCATGCAACCTTGCTGAAGGTTTTCCGCGATGCAGAAAACGTCCACGCCAGCGTCCTCGGGGGCGCGATCCTGCCACAATCTCACGCACCACCGGGGCGGCAGGAGAGTTTCCCGCAGGCGGTGACCGATCGAGCCTGCGAGAGGGAACTAGAACCACGATGACGCTTCGATCCCGAACCCTCCGCATCGGCCTGGGCATCTCGACCACCGTGCTCGTCTTCGCTGGCTGCGGCGAGCCCGGCACCGGAGGACCCCCCGGTGCCACCGGCGGCGCGGTGAACCTGGGCACTGGGGGCGCGTCGAACCCAGGGAGTGGCGGCTCGATCAGCCCAGGGTCGGGCGGGCTCGGGCCTGCCGTCGGCGGCGCCCTGGGCAGTGGCGGCTCGATCGGGGCGGGGGGCACCGCACCAGGTACTGGCGGCGCCAGCGCCGGGGGAACCACCTCGTCCGGGGGAGGGAGCTCCGTCGGTGGCAGTCTTTCGTCGGGCGGGACGGGCACAGGGGGCTCCGATCCGGGAACGGGCGGCGCGAGCACGGGCGGCGCCGGGAGCGGAGGTGCCGGAACGGGTGGCGGCTCTTCGTCGGCGCTGGCCGATCAGTATCCCTGCGACGGAACCACCGCCGGCTACGACGTCGTCATGACCGGTGACGGCAACAACTGGACGATCACGGGCGGCGGTGGGGACGAGAACATCACCACCGGCATGCAGAATGCACTGGTGGAAGCGTACAGCCGCCTCTCCGGAAGCGCCGCCGACAAGGGCACGCTGCTCGTGCAAGGCGATGGGACCATCGCTGCCACGTCCCAGGTGGGCATGCCCAGCAATGCGGTACTCAACTTCTGCGGCAACGTCGAGGTCACCGGCACGCCGTCGGGCTCCGACCGCTCCCCGTTCTATGGCCGCGATGACGAGTACATCGACATTCCCCACCTCAGCCTCACGGGTAACGCCCAGTACGGCATGTTCTTCCGCGACGTCTCGAACCTGCACCTCGGCGACATCTACATCAACGGGACGGACGGCCACGGCATCCGCATCGACAGCCACGGCACCAACGATCGGAACAACGCATCGAACATCGCGCTGGACTACATCCACGTCGAGAACACGGGCGGTGACGGCATCGAGATCTACGGCGCCGTCGGCATCGAAATCGGGACGGTCTTCGCGAGAAGCACCGGTGACAACGGCCTCATCCTGAACGACTCCATCGACGCCAACATTGGCCTGGTCGACGCCGTCGATGCAGCCCATCTCGCCACGGGCTATGCAGCGTTCCGCACCGCCAACGACAACGGGCGCTACGACAACGGCACGTACCCCACGAACATTCGTCTGGGTGAGCTCCGCGCTTCGGGCTCGAACGCTGGCCGTGGCTACTTCTGCGTATCGGGGAGTGGTGGTGTCGAGATCGAGAACTTCACCATCGAAGAAGGAGCTGGGGACCCCGCCATCTTCATCGAGAACTGCTACAACGTGACCTTGGCCTCTGCGTCTGGTTCGGGATCGCTCGTCGGGGGTCGCGGCTACATCGGACACAATGCGGGCAACGGCGACGCTTCCAGCGACGTCACGTTCCAGAACATCACGCTGTCGGGCGGCGCGTTCCTGGAGTCCAACAGCGCCACCTGCGGGAATGGCAATCAAGCCATCAACGTGACCGGCGGCTCGGTCGACATTTGTGAATAGGCCTTCGCGAATAGGCCTTTGCGAATAGCCCTTTGCGAACAAACAGCGTCCGGAAGATTATGCCCTTGCTGGGATGGCCTGGCGGCCACCTGCCACGCCGGATCCCGGGCGGGATAGTTCCTTCGCCCGTCCGCTCTCGGGTGTAGCCTTTCCTCTTTCGTGCACGCAAAGATCCTGATCGACGCCATCATGCGGCAGACGACCGTGCTCATCGCACAGCTGTCGTCCGCGGCCGGGATGCGTGCTCCGCTCGCTCACCTAGCCGACGAGATCTTCCTGAATCTCTCGCGGGAGCTCGAAAGCCAGGGCGTGGCACGCAAGGTGGTCGCCGACATGTTCGGCATGGCGCTGCGCGGATACCAGAAACGGGTCAGACGCCTGCAGATCGCCCCGGCGGGCGAGGGCCGAAGCCTGTGGCTCGACGTCATCCAGGTTCTGCAGCGAGAAGGACGTGCCACACGCCTCGAGCTGCTCAATCGCTTCTCCACGGACGACCCTGCGTCCGTCGCCGCCGTGCTGAGCGACCTGGTGCAAACGGGGTTCGCGACGAAGACGGGGTCCGGCGCGGCAGCCGTGTTCGCCCTCACGCCCGAAGAGTCGCTCAAGCTCCTGGATCAGGGCGAGAAGGACGAAACCCTCCTGGCCCTGGTGTGGCTCGACATCTGTCACCATCCAACCACCCGCATGGCAGACGTGTGCGGCCGAACCTTCGCGTCGGAACAAGACGTCGAGCGCGCGCTCCAGCGCCTGCTCGGCGAAAAACGGGTGGATCAGAGCGAAGACGGCGCTCTCGTGGCCATTCCCTTCGTGGTGCCCGTGGGCGCCAGCGAAGGCTGGGAGGTGGCGGTCTTCGACCACTTCCAGGCCGTAGCAGGCGCGATTGTTGCCAAGCTTCGGCCCGGTCGTCCGCAATCGAGGGCGGACGATACGACCGGAGGGGCGACGCTGACCTTCGAGGTCAAAGCGGGTCACCCCTGCCTCGAAGAGGTGCGCGGCCTCCTCGCCGAGACGCGCCGGAGAACGGACGAGCTGTGGGACCGGGTCGAGAAGGAAAACCAGCTCACGCCGATCTCCGAGGACGACATGGAGCGGGTCGTCTTCTATTTCGGCCAGTTCACCAAGCAGGGGGACGAAGGCGCGTGACTCGGGGCTTGCCTATCGCCTTTCTCGGCCTGATTGGGCTCCTTTTCGTGCAGTGTGGCCCCAGCGCCAGCGGCACCAAGACGAACTGGTTTCGCGAGTGCGATGGAGATGCGGACTGCGGCGAGGAGCTGAGCTGTACTTGCGGCACCTGCACCCTTCCCTGCACCGCCGACGCCGAATGCGAGGAAGGTCGTTGCTCGACGGAGCTCGAGTCCTCCGTGCAATGCGGCATGGCAACGGCGGAGCGCATCTGCGTCTCTGCGGACGTCTCCACCTGCTCCGAGTTCACGCTCGAAGCGGATACGGAGCTCGGGGACGCCATCGCTCCCTCGTGCGACCAAAGCGGCGCCCTCGTCTGCGAGTCCTTTGATCGGCCTTTCCCCGCCGAGTATTCCACCTGGCTGGACGAGGCGATGAGCGCAGCCATCCAGGACTGCGAGGTATTCGCGGGCGATGGCGCCCTTCACTACGAGAGCACGGCCGCCGGGCAATCGCAGACGCGCATTCGTCTTCCAGCACCCGTTTCCTCGGGCCCACTTCACGCTCGGTTCTTCGTCCGCTTGCCAGCCGCCACCGTCCTGCCAGAGCAGCTTCAGTTGCTCGAGCTCTGGGAAACCGATGGCACCTCGGTGCCCGGGCGCGTCGCCGTGTTCTTGGGCGCAGACGGAGTCCCTCGGGTCTACGTCGGCGCCAGCGACACGACGCTGTCCCCGTCGTCTGCAGAGCCCTTGGCGAGGGACACCTGGGCGTGCCTCGAGCTCGTCTTGGACGTGCAGGCCGACAGCGGGAGCGCAAGCTTGAGCGTCGATGGGGCGGAAGTCCTATCCGGGAGCGGGTTTTCGACCCAGCCGGCGGAGCCCATCAGTGTCGTCGTCGTCGAGGGCCAGCCCACGACCGATACGGTGGGAGTCGCCCTCTACCTGGACGAGCTCGTAGTCGCCACCGACCCGATCGGCTGCGAGTGACCGTCTGCCGTCGGTGTGGATTCTTCCACCGAGACTGAGGTGGCCACCCCGCCATCTCCCGCGCGACAACGGCGCGTGAATACTGGCCGGCATGAGCAGCCGCTCCCCACGCTTCTCCAGCGCCGCCTGGATCCTGTGCGCCACCTCCCTCCTGCCGGCTTGCGCCGACGCTCCGGGCGACGGCGTGGATGCGGGCGTTCTGGGGAGCGGCGGAACCGACGGCTCGCAGCTGGCGACCGGCGGCGCCTCGGTGGGAGGGAGCTCGACCGGGGGCCAGCCCTTCAGCGGCGGCACCTCCGGGGTCGGCGGTCAGCTGACGGGCAGCGGAGGCCTCGGCTCGGGCGGCGGCTTCCAGGGCAGTGGGGGACTCGCCAGCTCGGGTGGATCCGGCACGGGCGGGCTCGACGGTGGTGGCTCCGGGAGTGGTGGGCTCGCGAGCGGCGGAGCCGGCAGCGGCGGCACCGACTCGGGAGGAACCAACTCCGGAGGAGCCAACTCTGGCGGGGCCTCGGGGACGGGGGGTTCGAGCAGTGGATGCGGCGTCGAGCCGGCAAACCCGAACAGCAACCAGACGGTGAGAAACCTGCTCTGCTACTTGTACGACATCTACGGCGAGCAGGTTCTTTCGGGTCAGCAGGACTGTCACTGGAGCGCTTCCTCGGACGTCGAGTACGTCGCCGATCGCACCGGTGGAGAGTACCCCGCCATCGTTGGCGGCGACTTCCTCTACGACAACGCGGTGAGCCAGGCCACGCAGTCGTGGAACGCAGGCGGCCTGTCGATGATCCGCTACCACATGGGGCGCCCGCTCGATGCAGACAGCTACGAGTCGTCCCTGGCGCAGATGTCGGAGTCAGAGCTGAACGACACGCTGACTCCCGGAACCGCGCGCCACAATAGTTTGCTGGGCAAGTTCGACCACGCTGCGAGCGAGCTCGGCATTCTCCAGAATGCTGGAGTCGTCGTGATTTGGGCTCCATTTCACGAGTCGCAACCTGACGGATGGTTCTGGTGGAGCCAAGGGACGGGCGAGCAGCTCAAGGCGCTATGGGAGCTGATGTTCGACGACTTCAACGCCCGTGGCCTCAACAACCTCATCTGGCTCTTCCCTTTCAGTGGGGAGCCAGACGCCTCGTTCTATCCGAACCCAGCGCTGCTCGATTTCGCGGGACCCGATACCTATGGCTCCGGACAGCCCTTTGCGGGCATGTACGACGATGCCGTTGACGTCATCGGCACCGAGGTGCCGATCGCGCTTCACGAAACGGGAACCATCGTCAGTCCAGATGCGATGTTCCAGAACAACCAGGCGCCCTGGGTGCTCTTCAGCGTCTGGTGCGACACCTACCTGCGGCAGAACTCGGATAGCGCGATTGCTGCGGCGTATGCGAGCTCTCGAACGATCAGTCGTGGCGATCTGCCGGACTTCTCCCCATGAACCCGGCTCGAGACCTCCACCCGACTAGGGCCCGAGCGTCCTTCGTGACGCTCGCTGGTCTCGGCATTGCTGCCGGAGGCGTCCTCGGCATCGCCCTGGCAACGGCGCTCGGCAAGGGCAACGTCGCCGCCTCGAAAGCGCCAGTCGAAACCCCAATCATCCGACCGAAGCCAGCGCAGGAAGGGGTACGTCCAGCCCTGCCGGTTCCCGCAAGACAGGCGAAGCGCTGGCTTCGGTCGGACACCTTCGAGCCGAGGCCGACCCCGGAGGCAGGCGCCACCGAGCAAGGCGCCGCCGAGCAGGAGCTGACGGTGCTCCAAGAGCTCCGTCAGCTGGCCTTCGAAGATCCGGAGCGGTCGGTCTCCTTGGCGGAGAGGCTCGACGAACGCTTTCCGGATGAGCCCCGCGCCCCCGAGCGCGCCTGGTACCAGGCTCGGAACCTGGTCTACCTCGGGCGCTTCGACGATGCGCGGCAGATCGCACGTGAGACCGTCGAACAGCACCCCCAGAGCTCGTGGGGTCGCGACCTCGCGCGCCACCTCTTGAGTCACCCGCTGGGACTGCCGCCACGGGATCACTGATGGAGAACGTCCAATGACACAGACCAAAACGCGCCTCGCGGCTCTGATCGTAGGCAATTTTTGCCTCGGCCTCCTCGGCTGCAGCGACGAGCTCGGGGGAAACGTGGTGCCGCCGCTGGGAACGGGCGCCGTGGGGACGGGCGGTGGCACCCTGGCAGCAGGCGGCCTGACGGGGACTGGCGGCGCGGCCACCGGAGGTGAAGGAAACGCACCCGCCGTTCCCACCGATCCGGATGAGCTCGCCGCAGCCTGTGCGGCGCACCAAGGCGTGCTCACTTTGGGCCTGACCAAGCTGCGCCGCCTGACCAGAGCGCAGCTCGATAGCACCTTGCTCGACTTGGTTGGTGTGAGCTCCAGTCCGGCCCAAGCCCTGGCTCCCGATGAAAAGATCGGTCCGTTCGACAACAACGCCATCACCGCAATCACGGATCTCCTGGTCGAGCAGCATCAGGAGCTCGCGCAGGCCGTGGCGCTCGAAGTCCTCCCGCGGAGAGCGGACATCGTCGGCTGCGATCTGGACGCCCTAGGTTCCGCCTGCGCGAGCACCTTCATCGATTCCTTCGGTGAAAGGGCATTTCGCCGTCCGGTCACGGCGGACGAGCACGTGGACCTCTTGTCCTTGTACGAGCTTGGGGCGAGCGGAGATTCGCCAGAGGTCGGCTTTCGCCTCCTGATGGAGGCGTTCCTGCAGTCTCCGAGCTTCCTCTATCACATCGACGTTCCAGGGTCGGGTTTGGCCACGGCCACGGCAGAGCCCGCAGATGCCTTCGTGCTCGCATCCCGACTCAGCTACTTCCTCTGGAACACGATGCCGGACGAGGAGCTCTTCGCCCGCGCTAGAGATGGCTCGCTGCTCAGCGTGGAGGGCATCGAGCTAGAGGTCGAGCGCCTACTCGCCGACGACCGCGCGGCCGAGACGATCGGTCTCTTTCACCGCCAGTGGCTGAAGGTGGAGGGCATCGAAGCCAAGGCGAAGGACGAAACCGTCTACCCAGGCTTCACCCCCGAAATTGCCGCCGCGATGTCGCGGGAGCTCACTCGTTTCAGTGAGTACGTCATTCGCACGGGTGATGGCCTGCTCAGCACGCTCTTCACGGCAAACTTCTCCTTTCCGGAGCTCGAGGTGCTGCCCTACTACGCTATTGCGCCACCCGTCGGGTTCAGTAGCGGCAGCCTGATCGAGATTCCGCACCCACGGGCGGGTGTGCTGACGCAGCCAGCCGTCATGGCCAAGCTCAGCCACGCCAACCAGACCTCACCGGTGCATCGCGGGATCCTGGTGCGCGAGAACCTGCTCTGCCAGCACATGGAGCCACCGCCTCCCGGCGTGAGCACCGCCCTGCCCGAGGTGACTCCGGCAACCACGACGCGCGAGCGCATCGAGCAGCACACGGCCTCGGCAGCCTGTGCCGGCTGCCACTCGCTGATCGATCCGCTCGGAATGGCATTCGAACACTACGACGGTGTCGGCGCCTACCGAACGCAGGATGGTTCCGGGGCAGTGTACGCCGCGGGCACCTTCGAGAACACGCGCGAGGACTTGCAGGGGGAGTTCCAGAACGCGGTGGACCTCGCGGGGCGCCTCGCGCAGGCGACGGAAGTCCACGACTGCGTCTCCAATCAATGGTTTCGCTTCGCTCTCGGGCGGGCGGAGAGCCTCGACGACGCCTGCACGCTGGTGGACCTCCACCAGGCCTTCACCGCGTCGGGAGCAAACGTCAACCAGCTCCTTCACCTGATTGCGACGAGCGACGCCTTCCGCAACGTCCGCTCCACTGCCGGAGAGTAAGCCCAATGCCATCACGCTTTCGTCGTTACAGCCTGTCGAGGCGCCACCTTCTGCAGAGCCTGGGACTCGGTGCGGCCGCTGCACCGCTGCTTCCGCTCATGAACGCCTCTGGGCAGGACCTGGAGGGGGTGATTCCAAAGCGCCTGCTGCTCTTGTACAGCCCCGACGGGATCGCGGCGCGCGACTGGAACACCCCGGTCGACTGGCGTCCTACGGGCTCCGAAACGGACTTCACCTTCCATTTCATTCACGAACCGCTCACGCCCATGAAGCACAAGATCGCCGTGCCGTGGGGCCTGACCCTCACTGCTGCCGGCGCTGGAGAGGCCCACGCGCACGGAATGGCCGGGCTCTGGACCGGTGCGACCTTGAACGGGCCGAGCGGGAACGTCTCCTTCGACGGCGGCAACGGTCACTTGACGGGCTGGGGTAGCGGCCCCTCGGTCGACCAGATCCTCGCCGAGGCCTCCGGCAGCTCCCTTCCCTACGCAGAGCCCAAGGACGGCGCCACGCAGGAAACGGCGTATCGCACCGTGGAGCTCGGCGCACAGCCAGGGAATCCCACCAGCCTCACCCGCATGATCTACTCGGGGGCCAATTCGCCGATCCACCCGGAGTCCGACGCGCAGGCCGCGTTCAGCCGCCTCTTCGCCGGCGTCGTGCCCAGCGGTGAGCAGACGGCGCCCGACCCGGCGCTCGAGCGACTGAAGCTCCAGCGAGGTGCCGTGGTCGACGTGCTGAAGAACGACCTCTCTCGCGTCAGAACCAAGGTCGGCTCGGAGGACTACTACAAGCTCGACGCCCACCTGGAAGGGCTGCTCGCCATCGAGCAGCGCCTGGCCAGCGAGGGAGGCGAAGTAGTGACCGAGAGCTGCTCGGTGCCGGCCGAGCCAGACGATCCTGGCAACGGCGACCAAGCGTACCCGGCGGACATCAGGAACATGATGGACATCACGGCGCACATGCTCGCCTGCGACGTGACGCGAATTGCATCGCTCCAGATGAGCTACGGCTTCAGCTACGTGCGGCACAGCTGGCTCGGCCACACGTCGCAACATCACACGATGAGTCACGACAACACCGACCGTCGCCAGGAGCTGCAGGAGATCGACAACTGGTACTCCCAGCAGGTGCTCTATCTCCTGCAGAAGCTCGATTCCTTCCCCGAAGGCAATGGCACCGTGCTCGACAATACGCTGGTGGTTTGGGGGCGTGAGCTCGGCACCACGGCACATCGGTTCGAGCGCTCGCCCATCATCGTTGCCGGCGGCAGTAGCCTTGGTGTGGTTCAAGGCCGCAACCTGAACTACGACGGGCAGCAGCACGCCAAGCTCTTGGTCACCATCGCCCAAATCATGGGCCTCGACATCAACTCGGTGGGCGACATCGAGCCCGACTCTGGCGCGCTGTCGGGCCTGTTCGTTTGACCCCGTCGTGAGCCTTGCCCTCCGGAGATGGCGGGCCGTGCTGCAGCGCGACCCCCGACTAGCCGACTGACCACCTTCGAGGGGGCAGTGACCAGGGAGCTTGCGTGCGGAGCTCGCTGCCCTTAGCTAGGCTCGCCCGGAGCGTCCGCCTCTGGGCGGGCGCTCGGACGAGGTCCCAGGTTGGAGACGAGGCGCGAAACCAGCACGACGAGGTAGAGCGTACCGAAGATCGCCTCGAGCAAGGCGACGGCACGCGCATGATCGGAGCGCGGCACGATGTCCCCGTAGCCCGTGGTCGTGAGCGTGACGAAACTGAAGTAGAAAAGGTCGAACGTGTCGAAGTCGGCAGTCCCCGGGGAGGAGAAGGAGCCGGGCTGCAGGGTCTCGAGCAGCGAGTAGAGGGCGCTGAAGGCGAACCCCATCAGCAGATAGCCGCTGATCATGGCCGAGATCTTGTGACCGCTGACGGCGCCGGGGCGCAGCGCGAAGACGATGAAATTGGCGGCCAATAGGGCGAACGTTGCCGCCTGAAGCGCGAAGAAGATGGCGTGCCCTTCCCCTTGAACGAAGCTTTCGCGCAGGGCCAAGAGGCCCGTCGGAGTGGCGAGAGCGAGCGCGGAGACCTGCCACGCTCTGGAGTTCTGCATCTCCAGAACGCCCCCCACGATGATGAGCAAGGTGGCGATGACGAAGAACCTCGCGCCGAAGCCCGTTTCGGCAAGCCACGGATAGGCCACCATCAGGGCGAGCAGCAGGCCCAGGAACCGAGACGAATGAATCCTCATCTCGCTCCTGGGTCACTCCATTGGCCCGACGACTTCTCAGTTCGGGCAGTTCTTGATCGCCTTCTTCACGAAGGACAGCATCTCGGAGTTCAGGACCAAGTAGGCCGACCCGCCGGTGCAGAGGTTGTTCCTCGAAGACTCCACGGCGAAGCCGACACCGTAGACGGTCAGCTTGTCCTTCTTGGAGCTCGCGAGCGGACCGCCGGAGTCACCGAAGCAGCCGTGGGACTCGGCGGTGCTCCCGGCGAGCAGCTCGTAGCCGGGCTCGAGGTGATAGATATTCCACCACTCGAGCGCTTCCTCTTCGCTGGGCGTCTCCGTGGCCGCATCCGCGAAGTACCACTCGAGGTAGGCGTCGTAGTCGCCGTCGAAAAGCAGCGAATACCACTGTCCGCCGAGCGAACGCCCCGTCGACTTGCCGACGATCTTCGTGCCGCTCTCGTAGAAGCCGAACTCCTCGAAGTAGAAGTCGTTGTAGCCAAAGCCGATGATCTCGAACTCGTCGTCTGCCTGCTTGTCCTTGAACTGGGCTACCTTGGCCGGCTCGATGCCGACGGGAGTTTCCGCCAGGTAGGCCACCGCTACGTCGCGCCCGCCGTCGAGCAGAAGGCCCGGATGGGTGGGCGACGGTGGCGCCTGGACCCAATCGACGATCGGGATGGCCTGGTCTGCCTCCCAGCTGAAGCTACCGAAGGCAAAGTAGAGCTCGAGGCCTTCTGCGGCGTACCTGGCCGCAGCTTCCGTGCAATGCCGTGCCGTCAGCACCGCCTTGTCCCCGACCAGCGTTCCGCTGCAGAACGGCTCGTAGATGACGAACGGCACTCCCGGTTCGAACTCGATCTCGAACTTGATCGAGAGCGCACCCACGGCCGCGTACTTGGGGTCGTCGGTCGGCTCGCCGCCGAACACTGCCTGCTGGCGCGACGCCACGCCTTCCATCGCCGCTGCTTGGGGCGAGGCATCCGCATCCACGGCGCAACCGAAGAAGAACGCCGTACCGCTGAGGAGCGCCGTCGCTCCGATGAACCTCGTCAGCACCCGCATTGCACTCTGAGTCATCGAAAAAGCCTCCGGCGCGGACCATCGTCCATGGCCGGCCGGCTGGCAAGGGTGAGAGCTCTGCCGCGGCCCGTGCCTTGTGGGTGCTCGGGAGTAGAGTGGGTGCTCAGGAGTAGAGCGCGTGCTCAGAAATAGAGCTGACTCTGCAAGCGAACTTGATGCGTCGCTGCGCCGGGGTCGATCGGCGGCAGGTAGAAGTAGTCGGCCGTGACCTTCAGGTCGTGGCGCAGAAAGTACCAGCTGACGGCACCTCCCACCTCGCGTTGACCGGTGAAAGTCGGGTCCGTTTGGCGGAGTGGATGCAGCTCACCGTAGCGGGCGGCCGTCTCCAGGTGGTCCGTCCACAGGTAGCCGGCTTGGGCGAAGAAGCCGTACCCGGAGCGCGAATACTCGGTCACGTCCACGCCGTCGACGACCTGTGTGTTCGAGGGTCGGTCCGCCTCTCGATAGAGGAACTCGCTCAGAAAGAAGAGCCCACGGTACTTGATGGTGAGGTCGGCAGTGAGATGAGTGTAGTCGAAGGTCGAAAAGTCGTAGGTGGCCGCCGACGTGCTGCGAGAGCGCACCGACTGAAAGTTCTGCGCCGCCGCCACACCGAGGGCCAAGCGAAACTCCTGCTTGCGATCGAAGGACGCCTCGACGTTGGGATCGAACTCGCCGAACGGGCTGGTCCAAATGCGCGCCACCCACATCAGACCTGCATTCTCGGCCCGCCGGTTGCGTCCATCGCCGCCGAACAGCCCCACGTTGTAGCCGAGGATCCCGCCAAGGCCGCCGACGTCCTCGGAGAAGAACTGCACGCCGACGTCACGGTCCAGCGTGAGCTCCGTCACGGCGATCGACCGGTCCGCGAACTCGAGCGCCGACGAGGACGTCACGCGCTGCCTGTCGAAGGGAACCTTCATCTGACCGGCCCGCACCACCAGGTCGCGGAGGCCCGCGTAGGTCATGGTCGCGTCGCGAAGGGGGTTGTAGTTGTCGGCCTCGTTGTCCTGCACGGAGAAGCCAAGCTGCAGGTAGAGCTCCCAAGCGTCCAAGAAGCGTCCGTTGAAGGCGAGGCGCGCGCGCCGAATGATCATCTCGTTCATGACGTCGCCGCCTTCCGGTACGGACGTCGTGAAGCGCGGCTGGATGCGACCTCGGAGCTGGAGGCGCAGGTCTCGCTCGCCCGATTGGAAGGTGACGCCCTTGCCGAATTTCGCCTCGATGTAGTCGTCGCTGACGGGGGTCGCGACGAGGTCTCCGTTGGGGTCGGTGGCAGGCAGGCCAGGGTTCACCGCGGGGGTGCTCGCCGACGGGCGAGAGGCTGGAGCGACTGGGCCAGGCTGGTCCTGGGGCGCGCTGGACGCGGGGGGGGAGGTCGCGGCCTGGGTTGCGGGCTGGGGCTCCGCCTGAGCCGCCGCGGGTGACGACGAGCAGAGGAGCAGCAGGGCGGTGGTGGAGCGGGCGAGCGCTGGCGAGATGCGGGCGACGGAGCCGAGGTTCATTGGGAGCTGCCCTTCGCACGAATGACGGTTCGATGACAAATGGGTAACGGTAACGTTCGTGTGTCATTCACGCGAAGCGGGGGAAACAGGGCGCTCAGACGCCCATGTCACCGATTCGTCACATTCGCTGGTGGGGCTCGTCCGCAGCCGGAGGGTGAAACCAGCCGTCGAACATCACAACCATCTCCGCGGAGATCTCGTAGGCGCCCTGGGGCAGCTCGAGGTTTCGCGCCGACAGGCGCCGCAAGCGTTCGTCCTGCGGGACATCGAGGTAGAGCAGCTTGGCGTCGAAGCGTGCGAGGCGCGCTCGCACCAGGTCCCGACTCGCCCGGTCCCAGAAGCCCCAGTCGAGCACGACGTCGAGGCCACGCTCGAGCAGCCGCTCGGCGTAGCCGAGCATCCACTCCTGGCACAGGCTCGAGCGTGCCTCGAACAGATCCCGCGACATGTGGTGACCGAAGAAATGGATCATCCACTCGTCGAGCGAAAAGCGGATCGCTCCTCGCCCCTCGAGCGTCCGCGCAAGCGTGGTCTTCCCGGAGCCCACGGGGCCGCAGAGCAGATGAGCCGTGGGCATGCGGGCACGATAGGCACCGAGATCGTGGAGGGACAGGACGCACGCTCGGCGCAATCCGGGGCCCGCTGGGGAATACCAAACGGCTCTCGCTGCTTACGACGGAATTTTGCAGCAGGAGGCGGCGTTCTTTCGCGCGTGCGAGCCCCCTCACACTGTAGTAATTGATCGTTGATCCCTTCCGCCCGGGAGAAAAGGCCGATCTCTGGTCGTGCCGCGTGCCTACCGCGATCCCACCGGGCGATCTCGATCTGCCTCTAGATCTGCCCGCAAGAAGATGACTTCGATGCTGACCAATCGACTTCCTTTGGTGCTCACTCCCCTTCTGCTCCTTGCCGCTTGCGGCGAGAGCATGCCTCCGATCGGTGGCAGCGGTGGGACCGCGCCGATCGGGAGCGGAGGTGCCTTGCCAGGTGGAAGTGGCGGAGCGACGAGCGGGACCGGCGGGGTCATCACCAACTCGGGCGGCGCTGTTGGCGCCGGAGGTGTCGGGGCCGGAGGTGTCGGGGCCGGAGGTATCGGGGCCGGGGGCACGATCGGCTCGGGCGGCTCGGGGGCGGCAAGCAGCGGCGGCGCTGGCGGCGGCTCCGGTGGGAGCAGCGCCCGCCTGACCTGCCCGTACACCGCACCCACCGATCCCTCGCCGTTTCCAGCGAACTGGACCGCAGCTGAGACCAGGCAGTTCAATCCGAACGGCGGCTGGACTTGGTACAACGACGAGCGCGTGGTGGTGGACGCTGCCGCGGGCAAGATCGTCGTCAGTAGCGCGCGCTCGAGCGCTGCGAGTCAGAGCTCGAACCGCGACATCGACGTCGTGATTCACGACATCCAGAACAACACGAACGACCTGCATTCGCTGGGTCAGCTGGGCTACTCGGACGATCACAACAACGGCGGCATCGTGGTCAAGGCTCCCGGCGAGTACTTCGTCGCCTACGCGCACCACAACGTGGACTGCAATACCTATTGGTCCAACTACTCCGGCAGTTCGTGGGCGACGACCGCGATCTACGACTGGGGTCAGCACGGCTGCACGCCCGACGTGGGCAGCACCGCCGGCACGAACACCGTCACCTACAACAACGTCTGGCGGATGAGCTCCGAGAACGGTGCGCTCTACAACTTCATTCGCTCCACCGATACCAGTCCCAACTTCCTCTACTCCGACGACAACGGCCAGTCCTGGAGCCTCGGCGGGCGCCTCACTTCGACCCCGCAGATCGGCTACAACGCCGGCTACTACAAGTACTGGGGGAACGGCGTCGATCGCATCGACTTCTTCGCCACCGAGCAGCACCCGCGCGACTCCAACACCAGCGTCTACCACGGCTACGTCCAGGGCGGTAAGTCGTACGACTCGCTGGGCCAGGAGCGCGACGACGACATCTTCGACGGCGACGCCCCGTCCATCACGGAGTTCACACGAGTGTTCGCCGCAAACGGCCAGCTGGGTGGAGTCACCTTGCGACACCTGTGGAACTTCGACGT
>Ga0315912_10000189_pt1 | contig 137783 bp, 97 predicted proteins | sample VfabasoilMG_FD_204469 | JGI IMG/M metagenome (GOLD analysis project Ga0315912, IMG submission 204469) | Garden soil microbial communities collected in Santa Monica, California, United States - V. faba soil | ecosystem: Environmental > Terrestrial > Soil > Garden | place: USA: California...
GGCCGCCAAGCTTTGCCGTCCCGCGCGGGTCGGCCCACTTACTCGGTCGACGGTTGCGAAATTCCAGCGCGGATATCAAGCCGTCAGCAGCAGGTCACGCTGCGAAAACGGCGAAACCCGAGTCTGATGGTGGGTTGTTCAGCTGAGCAGCTCAGGCACGAGCCGAGACAAGAGCGGCTTTGCCCTGGGTCTTTTGAGCAAAGCGTATCTCGACGGCAAGCGCGTGAGACGGTATGGGAGCAGCGTGCCCACCACCGCGCGGCTCGAGGCCCTACGACATCACCTGCGTTCGTGGCGGCCCCGCTTGCTCGCGCTTGCCGCTGATGAGCCAGCCACCCAGACCACCTGTCTGCGCTTCTGCGCCGGCAGCGTCGATGGCCTACCGGGTCTGCTGGTGGATCAGTTTGGGCCCTTGGTCGTGGGTATCGACTATGCCGACTCCGAGGACAACGCGCTGACCGCCCGCGCGCTGCTGAGCACTCTTGCCGAATGTTTTCCAGAGAACCACGTGGTGGCCAAAGTCCGGGCGGCGATGGACGGCAAGAACGTTTTCGTATCGGAAGCCGCAAGTCCGGCGGTGCCCTTGCCCCTGCCGCTCGTCGCGCGTGAGTGCGGCTTGGCTTACGAGGTGGGCCTCGATCCAGCGCACGACTTCGGGATTTTCTTGGACGCCGCAAAAGCGCGTCTCTACGTGCGCAGCGTGGCCAACAGCAAGCGCGTTCTGAACCTATTTTCGTACACGGGCGCGTTTGGCATCGCGGCCGCTGCGGGCGGGGCGGCCGAGGTCACCAACGTAGATCCAAACCGTGCCTATTTGGCGTGGTCCCTGCGGAACGCTGCGCTCAACGGCGTACAGATGCGTGTATTGCCGGACACCACGCAGGACTTCCTCGCCAAGCACCTGCGACGCATGGAACGAAGAACGGCACGAGTCTTCGACGTGGTCATCGTCGATCCGCCCGCGTTCGGCGTGGGCCGGGGCAACGATCGGTTGCTGCGCTTGTTGTGGCCGCAAATCTTCGAAAGCTTGCGCATGATGATGCCAGAGCACGTCGTGCTCCTGTGCAACGACAAGTACTTTCGCACACGCACCGCATTCGTGGCGTTGGTGGAGCAAGAGCTCGGCGCCACCTATACCTTTACCCAACTCGGTACCACGTTGGATCGTGATGTCAGCGGGGCGCAAGACTTGCTCTATCGACCCACCGCTTCCGATCCGCTCTACACCGAGCCCACTGTGTTGGCGGGTGTGCGTCGTTAGCTGGCGGCCTCGTATGTGGCCAACGCGCGTTCGATGCGGAGGATCTCGGTCGAGCACTTCGAAGTGCTGTGGCCGTGAACGCCGAGCCCACCCCGCACACGGCCCCATTTCCCCCGCAATCCAAACCCCGATCCCGCGGCACTACCCTCCCAGGCCCCTCCCATGCTCTTGCTCATCCTCGCCATCCTCCTCATCGCCGCCGCCTGGGCCACCATCCTGCTGCTCGAGCTCCCCCCGTGGCTCGCCATCCTCGCCACGCTGCTCCTCCTGCTCCTCACAGCCACCGCCCTGCTCCTGCGCACCATCCGAGCCCATCGGGCCGCCCGCGCCATCGAGACCGCGCTGCGTGCCCAGGCCCAGCAGGACGTGCTCCACGCCCGGCCCGATCGCCAGGCGGACATCGAGGCCATGCAGAGCGAGCTGCTCCAGGCGATCACCGCGCTCCGGACGTCCCAGCTGGGCAACCGACGCCCCGCCACGGCCCTCTACTCGCTCCCCTGGTACCTCATCATCGGGCCACCCGGCGCCGGCAAGTCCACCGCCTTGCGCAACTGCGGCCTGCGGTTCCCGTACCTGAGCAAGAACGGGGGTGGCGTTCAGGGTGTGGGCGGCACCCGCAACTGTCAGTGGTGGCTGAGCAACGACGCCGTGTTCCTCGACACGGCGGGTCGCTACACCACCGAGAGCTCCGATCACGACGAGTGGATGGAGTTCCTCGCGCTGCTCGAGCGCAACCGGCCCCGGGCTCCGATCAACGGGATCCTCGCGGCCATCGCGGTCACCGATCTGATGCACGCGTCGCCCGCCGAGGTCGTCGTGAAGGCACGGGAGATCCGGGCGCGGATCGACGAGGCGATGGCCAAGCTGCAGATGCGGGTCCCGGTCTACCTGCTGTTCACGAAGTGCGATCTCATCCCGGGCTTCGTGGAGATGTTCGGCGACCTCGCCAACCACGAGCGCAACCAAATCTGGGGCTTCACGTTCCCGGTGGCCTCCACGATCGATCAACCTGCGGTCGGCTTCGCCGAGCGCTTCGAAGCGCTCGCGCGCAGCATCGAGCACCGCGCCCTGCGGCGCATGGGCGAGGAACGGCTCCTCGACGCGCGAGCACGACTGTTCGTGTTCCCCCAGCACTTCGAGCCGCTGCGAGACCCGCTGGCGAGCTTCGCGGGCGAGCTGTTCGCCCCGAACATCTACGCCGAGCCGCCGATCATGCGCGGGTGCTACTTCGTGAGCGGCACCCAGGAGGGGCGTGCCATCGATCGCGTGATGCGATCGATGGCGGACGCGTTCGGGGTCCAGCCTCGCTTGGCCATCGGCTCGGAGCAAGCGCCGGTGGCGGCCAAGAGCTACTTCCTGGGCGAGCTGCTGACGCGGGTCGTGCTCCCCGATCGACGCCTCGCGAGCCGCTCGGCCAAGCGGCTGCGACGGCAGCGACGAGCGGCCCATGCCACCGGGCTCGGGCTCGTGGGCGTGGCCGCCGGCATGGTCACGTGCCCGGTCGTGGCGTTCGAGGACAACCGCACCCTCCAAGTCGAGACGCTCGCGGCGGTGGCCGAGGTCGAGCAGCACTACGCGGCGAAGCGGGAGAGCGGAGACATCGAGCCGATCCGCATCGAGCACCTCGAGCCGCTCCGGGCCCTCGAGCGCAAGCTGTCCGAGCACGAGCGCAACGGCGCGCCCTGGCGCTCACGCATGGGGATGTACCAGGGCGACGTCCTGCACCCGGCGGTTCGCGAGCTCTACTCCACCGTGGTGCGCGAGGAGCTGATGGTCCCCATGATCGAGCTGCAGCGCCGCGCGCTGCAGCAGCTCGCGCGGCGCTACGACAGCACCAGCGAGCCCCCGCCCGAGGACGATCAGGCGGCGGCGAGGGACGGCCTGCGCATGCTCCTGCTGCTCGGCGTTCCGCCCGGGGGTCGCCCGGAGCACGAGCCCGGCCTCATCGACGATGAACGGGCGTGGCTCGTCGAGCATGTCGTCACGCAGTGGGAGCGAGGGCTGCGGTCGTCGGGGGACACGGCGAGCCGAGATCGGATGCGCGAGGTGACTGCGGCCTACGTCGAGATCCTGGCCGAGGAGCCCGAGCGAGATTTCGAGCGCGACGAAGCGCTGGTGGCAGACGTACGCCGGATCCTGCGGCGAACCGACCGCACGCAGGTGATCCTCGAGCGGATCCTCGCCGAGGTCGAGACGCCCGCGCTCGACCTCGCGCAGCTGACCAACACCCGCGGCGCGCTCTCGAGCGACCACCCCACCGTCGCGGGCCCCTACACCCGCACCGCCTGGGAGACCCGCGTGCGCGACCGGCTCTACGCACCAGGGGCCAGCCTCGTGGGCGACGAGTGGGTGCTGGGGATCGACGAGCAAGCACAGGCGGGCGAGCACGAGGAGCAGATGGCACGGGTGCGCTCGGCCTACTTCGAGCGGTACATCGCGGAGTGGAGCCGATTCCTCGACTCGCTCGACGTCGAGCCGGCGAGCGACCTCGCGGGGTCGCTGAGAACGCTGGAGGACCTCACCCGCGGCCAGCCGACCTCGCTGCAATTCCTCTGCCGGCACGTTTCGTTCCACACGACACTGCGGCCTCCGCCGGAGCGCGAGGCGGATGCCGCCGCGGTGGAGCCGAAGGCCCAAGCGGGGCTGCGGACCGAGGCGGACGTGGCGGCGACATTCGAGGCGCTGGTCGATTTCGGGTGCCCAGCGGCTGCCGCGGTGCCCGAGGGCTCGCCGCCCCTGCCCGCGCCCGATGCCCCGCTCGACGAGTACATCGAGGCGCTCGTGCAGCTGCGAGTGGCCGTCAAGGCCAAGCTCGACCGCGATGCTCCCGAGGACGACAAGGCGCTGGTCGACGCGGCCGAGGCAGCGGGAAGGACGGTGGACGCCCTGATCAACGACCAGGAGACGTGGGGATGGACGCCGCTCTTGCACCGGTGGATGCGTCCGCCCATTCGCAGCGTGGAGAGCACGGTTCGGGAGGAGCGCGGGGCCGACCTCTCCGCGGCGTGGTGTGACCAGGTGATCCGACCATGGCGGAGCCTCGCCGCACGCTACCCATTCGACCCCAAGGGGCCCGACCTGCCGCTCGCCGACTTAGTCGCGTTCTTCGAGCCCGAGCGCGGCCAGCTGTGGACGTTCCATGCGTCATGGCTGGCGAGCCGGATCCCACGACGGTACGCGGGATACGCGATCGACGAGCGCGGGGCCAAGGCCCGCGACGAGCTCGACCCCGCAGTGGCGACGTTCCTGAACCGGGCGCGAGACGTGAGCACGGTGATGTTCCCGGCCGAGGCCGAGGGTGTACGCGTCGAGCTCGAGCTGCAGCTGAAGGGCTCCCGCGGAGGCGCGCAGGATGTCGGCCACACCGCACTCGCGATCGACGGGACGCGGATCGAGTACGACAACGGGCCGTACGAGTGGCTCTCGATGAGCTGGCCCGGGCGGCAGCCCGGGGCCATGCTCGAGGCACGCGGGCGGGGGCTCGTGGCGGAGGTCGGACCCCACGAGGGCCCGTGGGCGCTGTTTCGGCTGCTGGAGGCCGGCACCGTCTCGGCGAGCGCCGGGCTCGAGACGTTCACGGTCGAGTGGGACGTCCGCGATCAGGGCGCGGGCATCGTCACGGTGCTCGTGAAACCGAAGCTACGAGACACCCCGTTCCACGGCGCGCGGGAGCGCAAGGTCGGGTTCATGGAGGTGTTCCGGCACGAGGAGCTGACGCCGCCAGGGAGGATCTTGGTCGGAGGGGAGCGGTGCAAGCGAGGCTGATGGGGTCGAGGGGTCCGGCTCGACCCCACATGGACGGCACGCGAACGTAGTCGAGCCCGAGCGCTTGCCCACGCGGCCCCCCGCTCTCCCTGGCGCTCCACGACGTTCGCCGCCCTGGCTCGCCCCACGCACTCCCGATCGCCTACGATCCCCCGCAGCATCGTCGCTCGCCCCCCCCCGAGCGAGGAGAGCCGTGACGTGAACCTCCCCCACGAACAGTCTCCGACGCACGCGGACTCTCAACAGACGCTGCACGACACGCTGAGCTCCTCCCCTCCGACGATCAAGCTCGAGCGTGGCACCGTGATCGATCGCTACGTCGTCCTGCAGAAGCTCGGCGCCGGCGGCATGGGAGTGGTCTACGCGGCCTACGACCCCGAGCTCGATCGCAAGGTCGCACTCAAGCTACTACTCTCACTCCACGCCTCCACCACGTTGCGCGCACGCCTGCTCCGCGAAGCACAAGCACTGGCCAAGCTCTCACACCCCAACGTGGTCACCATCCACGACGTGGGCACCGTCGACGAGCGCGTATGGCTCGCAATGGAGCTCGTCGAGGGCCAGACGCTCACGCGCTGGCTCGCAACCCCTCGAAGCTGGCGTGAGGTGCTCGAAATCATGCGCGCAGCCGGACAAGGCTTGGCCGCAGCCCATGCCGCGGGGCTCTTGCACCGCGACTTCAAGCCCGACAACGTGATGATCGGCACCGACGGCCGCGTGCGGGTGATGGACTTCGGGCTCGCGCGCCCGCGCACGGGCGAAGAGTCGAGCGTCTCGGGCGAGCGTGAGCTGGTCCCGGCCTCCGAGGCGCTGGCCATGCAGATCACCCAGGCCGGCGTCATGGTGGGGACGCCGAGCTACATGGCTCCGGAGCAGATCGGCAGTCAGGAAGTTGCGGCCGCCGCCGATCAGTTCGCGTTCTGCGTGACCCTATGGGAGGCGCTCTACGGCGAGCGGCCGTTCGCCGGTGAGTCGCTCGTACGACTCGTCACCAACGTCATGGGCGGCAAGCGGCGGCCGCCGGTCAAGGGGCGCGAGGTCCCAGCCTGGCTGCGCCACGCGTGCGAGCGCGGGCTCGCGGGTGCGGCCGAGAGCCGCTGGCCGTCGATGGCCGCGCTGCTCGACACCCTGGCGCAGGGTCAGGCGCGGGCCCGCCGACGCAAGCTGCTCGCGGCGGTGGGCGTGTTGGCGCTGCTCGGTGTAGCGGCCCTGGGGCAGCGTCGGTGGGATCTCGCGCAGCGCACGGCCGCCTGCGAGGCGAGCGGCGACGAGATCGAGGACGCGTGGAACGACGAGCGCGAGCGCCGGCTTCGCGACGCCCTTTTGGCGACGGGGGTGAGTCACGCGGCGACGACCGCGTCGCGGGTGGTGCCGGCGCTCGAGCAGCAGGCCCGGGCGTGGCGAGAGGCCCGGGTGGAGGCATGCCTCGACGCCGACGTGCGCGACACCTGGGACGCAGAGACGCTCGATCGATCGCTGTGGTGCCTCGACGAGCGCCGCATGCAGCTCGAGTCACTCGTCGACGAGCTGACCCGCGCCGACTCGATGGTCGTGCGCAGGGCGACGACGGCCGCCACGAGCCTGGCCTCGGTCGGCATGTGCCGCGACGCGGCCGCGCTCGCCTCGCTGCCTCCGCCGCCGCCGGAGCGCCGCGAGGCCGTACGCGCGGTGCGGGCCGCTGTCACGCGCGCCGGCAGCCTCGAGCGTGCCGCTCGTTTCGATGCGGGCCTCGTGCTCGCCCGCGAGGCGCTCGCGCGCGCCGAGCCGCTCGAGTGGCCGTCGCTCACCGCGTCGGCCCGGCTCATGGTGGGCATCCTGCTCGAGGACACCGGGGCGTACGCCGATGCCGAGGTGATGCTGGCCGATGCGTTCTTCGAGGCCTGGCACGGCAAGGCCTACGACGTGGCGCTCGACGCCGCGAAGGTGCTCGTGTGGGTGGTGGGCCATCGCATGGGTCGACACGCCGAGGGGCTGCAGTGGGGGCGCCTTGCGGAGCTCGCCCTCGAGGAGGTCCGCGATGACGACGGCCTGCAGCGATCGGGCCTCTTGCACCACCTCGGCAAGGTGCACCGCGCCGCCGGGCACTACGAGGAGGCCAGGGGCCTGCACGAGCGCGCGCTCGCCATCCGCGAGGCCGTGCTGGGCCACGAGCACGGCGACATCGGGCAGAGCCTCGGCTTCCTCGCCGACATCTCCTTTTCCACCGGCGATCACGAGCAGGCCAAGGCGCTGTTCGAGCGCGCGCTCGTGATCCAGGAGCACGCGCTCGGCCCCGATCATCCCGACGTGGCCGCGAGCATGGGCAATCTCGCCGTGCTCTGCTCGCTCACGGGCGATCATGCACGGGCCCGGGCGCTGTTCGAACGCGCGCTCCTGATCCAGGAGGCAACGTTCGGCCCCGACCACCCGAACACCGCCGACATCGTCGCCAACCTCGCGCTGTTCCACATGACGACCGGCGACGACGCGAGCGCCAAGCTGCTGTTCGAGCGCGCGCTCCCGATTCGCGAGCGTGCGCTCGGGCCCCGGCACCCCACGGTCGCGGAGACGCACAACAGCATCGCGTTCGCATGCTGGAACCTCGAAGAGTACGAGGAGGCCAGGATCCACGCCGAGCGTGCGCTGGCGCTGCTCGAAGCCGCCCAGGGGTTCGCGCAGGCGAGCGCCGATCATTCGGTGCAGCTCCTTGCAGACATCGCGCTCGTGCAGGGGCGCCCGGCCGATGCGGTGCCACTGGCCGAGCGCCTGGTGACGGCCCTCGAGGGGGTCGAGCCCGAAACGGCACGACTCTCGGAGGCACGGCTGGTGCTCGCCAAGGCGCTGTGGGACGCACCGCAAGCTCGTGGGCGCGACCGGGAGCGGGCGCTCGCACTGGGTACCCGGGCCAGGGCGGGGCTGCTCGCACTCGGGAGCGACGGGGCCACGGCGCTCGCGGACGTCGACGCGTGGCTCGCCCAACACGGCGAGGATTGAGCCTGCGCGGATCGAGCCAATCCCCAGTCATCCCTCCTCGCGCTCCTCCTCTCCCCCACCCCGCTCGCCGTCATCCTCCTCGAACCGTCCCCCCGCCAGCATCCGCGCGATCGCCCGTCCCACCGCCTCCTCCGGCTCGTCCTGCATCGCTCGTTCCAGCACTGCTCTTGCATCCTCCGGCCACGCGGCTCGCCCCCACGCCGATAGCACGCGCAGAGCCATGTTTCGGTTGCGAGTCACCGGGCTGCGAAGCGCGACTTGGATCAAGCGCCACCCCTTCCCGGGGAAACGAGTGAGGTCCTGCACCACGAATCCGAGGTGAGAGTGCTGCGCCCACTCGGGCCCGAAACCCAGCTCGTTCGCGGGGCCACTGGCGATCGCGTCGAGATCGAGCCGCTCCTCCGCCAGCGCGACCACTCGATCGATGCGTGTGGGGTCGTCGGTCTGCATCACCCGGTACCAGTCCGATCCTCGCCCCGAGGTGAGGCGTTCGAAGCTGTGATCCCACGTGTCGATCCCGAGGATGCGTGCCACCCGGTAGGCGACCCAGAGCGCCGCCGGCTCCTCGTCGTGCAGGCTCGTGCTCACGAGCCCAGGCCAGTGCGGCAGCTCGATGATCGCACGACAGCGCGCACGGAGCTGCTCGCGTAGCGCTGGCGTCCATCCCCGGGCCTCGCGAGCCTTCCAGCGATCCTCTGCTCCTGCGCCCTCGTCCGCTTCCTCGTCCTCGTCCACTTCCTCGTCCAAGAACCCCCGGATCCGATCCACCACGACCAGCTGCCGCAGCTCCTGCGGCTCCGCCCCGAGATGGCGCAGATAGTGCTCCACCACAGTAGCCCCATCCGCGTAGTCGTCCATGTCCTCAGCCGGCCCACCGCTGATGAGCGCCTCGATGATCTCGCCCGCACCCACGAGGAGCTCCTCGTCGATCCGCGACTCCGCGATCGCGTCGCGCAGCCCCCCCGCCGTGGCGCAGGTGTAGGCGAGGTACTCGTTCATGACCGCGTTCGCGTAGCCCTTGCGCAGCATCCATGCCTTGATCTCGGGATCGCTCGTCCGTGCCAGACGTTCCACGAGCTGAATCCGTCCCCAACCATCCACCCGCTGGGCGAGCGTGAACAAATCACGCTCCGCCGCCGCACCTTCGCGACGGCGCAAGGCCACCGCGGCATAGAGCGTGAATTCCTCGTGGGTGCCGAGGGTCATCATCAGCTCGCGCTGCTCGGGATCCGAGAAGCCGCCGAGGATCGCGATGCCGAGCTTCACCGCCTCGCGATCCGGCGAGCGCTCGACCAACCACCTCGCAAGCGCCCACAGCCGCCCGACATCGAGGCCTTCCACGGTGCCGAGCGTCTCGAGGAAGGGATCGATGTAGCCGATCGCAGAGCCGTCGAGGATTCGCTCGTAGAACGCAGCGAGCCTCGCCTCGGTCGCATCCTCGAGCACGTCCTGCAGCGCGCGAACGATCGCCTCGGCACGTTCCGCTTCCCCGCCTCCACCACCGTTGTGACCGAAGGCGCCGTCGAAACCACCGGCCACCCAGCGCAAACCACCATCGTCCCGCTCGTCCGGCAGCTTGGCCCCTGCCGCGTCGAGCCGGCCGTCTTCGGTGAGATGCGTCCGAATGTGCGCGAGGATCGACACTCCACCGCGCCAGGGAGGCTCCACTTCGTCGAGATTCCAAGCACGTTGCATCGCGTCTCACCTGTGCGCCGCTCGGGATCCTTCGATCCCGCGAGCCGCACGATAGTACCAGTGAGCCCGTGGAATCGACCCACCGCGGCTCGGGCGCAACTCAGAGACCCGCGGCCATGTCCACCGCCGCGTCGATCCGTGAACCCCCGCTCGACACCCGAGATCACAACCAACGCCCACCCCCGACGTCACGCCTACTTTCGCTGGCGGACATCAGAAGGCCGAGTATGCTTCGCCCTCGACCCTCTCCCCTCGTCCATGACCCTCGCCGCACTCTATGCCACCCATCACCCCTATGTGAGGGGCGTAGTCCGCAAGCTCGGGGCGACCGAGCTCGACGTCGACGACCTGACGCAGGAGGTGTTCTGCGTGCTATTGCGGCGGCCACTCGCGAATACCGAGCCCCGCGGCGTGCGGCGCTGGCTGTATCAGACCGCACGCCGGGTCGTCGGCAATCATCGTCGCGGGCGCCGCAGGGAGGTTCTGCGCCTCGCGCAGGCCTGGGAGCCGAACCCCCCGCCATGCCCCGAGGCCGAGGCCATGAGCGGCGAGGCTCGCGGGCGACTCGCTCATACGGTGACCACCTTGCCCTCGGAGGCTCGAGCGCTCTATCGGCTGTCGGAGGTCGAAGGCCTGCCGGGCCCCGTGGTCGCCGAGCGCCTCGGGCTCAACATCGACACTGCCTATGCACGCATCCGCGCACTGCGACACCGGCTCGCGCAAGCCGTCGCCGGGCGCTCGAGCTGGCCGGGCTCGGTGACCAAGGCGGTGCTGCTCGTGGTGCTCGTGCTGGCTGCGATCCTGCTGTCGCAGGCCGGCTGCACCGTGGTCGAGGGTCCTTCGTCGCTCGTCTCGCGGGCACCTTCCGCACGGGAGGCGTCCGATGAGCGCATCGTGGCTGTCCGCCCTGCCCTACCTGGACCCGCCCTCGGTCTCGCTGGTACTCCCGCTCATCGGTGAGCACCGGCTCACCGTGTTCGGCCCGCTGGTCGCCCTGGGGGTGATCGTGGGCTGGCGTCGCTGCCTGCGCTACGCAGAGGTGCACGGCATCGAGACCGACGCCGCTCGCCACCTCATGGAGCGCGTGCTGCTCGTCGGCTTCGTGGTGAGCCACTGGTTCTCGCTGGCGCTCTACTATCCCTCGCGCATCGTCGAAGATCCGTGGGTGCTCTTGTGGATCCCATCGGGGCTGTCGAGCGTGGGCGGGCTGCTCGGAGGCTGGCTCGCGCTGCTCTTCGTCGCGCGCCGCAAGGGCCCTCTTCCTCTGCTGCGCTGCGCCGACATGCTCGTGTTCGGCATGCTCGCGGGGCTCTGCATCGGCCGACTCGGCTGCGCGCTGGTGCACGATCATCCCGGCCGGCTCGCCGAGGCCGACGCGTGGCTGGCCGTGGGACCGTGGCCCGGAACGGCCGGGGCATTTCGCTACGATCTCGGCCTGCTCGAGCTCGGGCTCCTCGCGACGCTACTGCTCGTGGTGCACCTGCGCTTCGATTGGCGCCGCGCTCCCGCGGGTCGGCTGACGGGGATCGTCGCAGTGGGTTATGCGGCGGTGCGGTTCGGGCTCGACTTCTGGCGCACGGTCGAGGTCGTGGGCGGCGGCACGCCGGATCCGCGCTACCTCGGGCTCACCGCGGCGCAGCACGTCACGCTCGCGTTCGTCCTCGTGGGGCTGCTGCTCATCCATCGCAGCCGTCGCTCGCGAAGCCAGTGACCAGCGCGCGCCTCGATGTCCCGGCGCACCCCCGCTACTGGCAGACCTCGCACGTCAAGACGCCGTCCGCGAGCTGCCCGCTGCAGCCGTCCACCATGCACGCATCCGCCTCCTCATCCTCGCCGCAGCTCACGTCGTCTTCGTCCACGCAAACCGGTAGATCAGGGGTGCACACGCCGGTCCTGCACCACTGGATCTCCATGCACGCCGTCGGATCGGGAGAGGTCGCGCAGCAGTTGGTACCGCCCACATCGAGCGTGCCGTCGCCGCAATCACCGATCTCGGGCCGCTGGAAGCAGGTGCCGGGTGGCGGGCACGCGCAATCGACGATGCACACTTCGTAGAGGCCGCACATCTCCCCGCACGGCGAGGACCCGGCGGTGGCATCGTCGGCGGTCGCGACCGTCATCGTCGCCGAGGCCGCAGAGGTCGCCGCGGCACTCTCGGCCGCGTCGTCACTGGCATCGTCGCCGCAGGCGATCGCGAGGGCGAGCGCGCTGGAGAGCGAGAGCAAGAGCGAGAGCGAGGGCCGCGCATGGATCCGAGGGAAGGCCATGCGTGCATGTTTGCGCGGCCGTGAGACCTACGCAATGTGTTGCAGCCCACCAACCCCCCGTGTCACTTTATTGCCATGGCGGCCTGGAAACCAACGGCGTGCATCCTCTGCGAGTGCAACTGCGGGCTCGAGGTCGAGCTCGGCGGTGACGATGGCCGCCGATTCGTCCGCCTGCGCGGCGACCGAGCCCACCCGGCCTCGCGGGGCTACGCCTGCGAGAAGGCCCACCGCCTCGACCACTACCAGCACGCTCGCGATCGCATCTTCTCGCCGCTCCGGCGCACTCCGGCCGGCGACTACGAGCCGATCCCCTGGGACACGGCACTCTCGGAGCTCGCGACGAAGCTCACCGCCGCCCGTGATCACCACGGCGGCGCGTCGATCTTCTACTACGGCGGCGGTGGCCAGGGAAACCACCTCCCCGGTGCCTATGCCACCGCGACCCGTCGGGCCCTCGGCTCGCGCTATCGCTCGAACGCGCTGGCGCAGGAGAAGACCGGCGAATTCTGGGTCGCCGGCCGCATGCTCGGCGCGTACACGCGCGGCGACTTCGAGCACTGCCAGGTCGCGATGTTCCTCGGCAAGAATCCCTGGCACTCGCACTCGTTCCCGCACGCGCGTACCACCCTCAAGCACATGGCGCGTGATCCGGCGCGCACGATGATCGTCGTCGATCCGCGGCGCAGCGAGACCGCCGCGATGGCCGACATCCACCTGCAGGTGCGGCCCGGCACCGATGCGTGGCTGCTCGCGGCGATGGTGGCTCGCATCGTCCAGTCGAACCTCGTCGACGCAGCGTTCACCACGGAGCACACCCAGGGCCTCGCCGCCGTCCAGGCCGCGTTCGGCACGCTCCCCGTCGGCGAGTACGCCGCTCGTGCCGGCATCGACGAGGCCTTGCTCGCTCGCACCGTCGACGTCATCGCCGGCGCGGAGAGCTTCGCGTCGTACGAGGACCTCGGCGTGCAGATGAACCGCCACTCCACGCTGGTGAGCTACCTCCATCGGCTGGTCTGGCTGCTCACGGGCAACTTCGGCAAGCCCGGCACGCACTTCGTGCCCACCGCCCTGTCGCCACTGCTCGTGGTCAAGGACGATGATCGTCGCACCCCCGTGCTCGGCGAGCGGCTCGTCGGGGGCCTCGTGCCGTGCAACATCATCGCCGAGGAGATCCTCACCGATCACCCGAGCCGCTATCGCGCGATGATCGTCGAGGCCGCCAACCCGGCACACTCGCTCGCCGACAGCCAGCGCTTCCGCGCCGCCATGCGGCAGCTCGACGTCTCGGTGGTGATCGACGTGGCGATGACCGAGACCGCGCGCGAGGCCGACTACGTGCTGCCGGCGGCCACGCAGTTCGAAAAGGCCGAGGCCACCTTCTTCAACTTCGACTTCCCCGACAACGTGTTCCAGCTGCGCCACCGCCTGCTGTCCCCGCCCGAAGGCGTCCGCACCGAGGCCGAGATCCACGCGAGTCTGCTCGAAGCGATGGGGACGCTCGGCGAGGCCGACTATGCACCGCTGCGCGCCCCGGCGGCAGCCGGTCGCATGCAGTACGCCGCCGCGTTCATGCAGCACGTGCTCGCCACACCCAAGGCCGGCCTCGCGGCGGTCATCGCCTATCGCACCCTCGGCCCGGTGCTGCCCGAGGGCATGGCCGACGCGGCCGTGCTGTTCGGAGCGGCCTTCGCCGCCGCGATGGCCTCGCCCGCCTCGCTCGCGCGGGCCGGCTTCGACGGGCCCCCGCCGGTGGCCGCCGCCAAGCTCTTCGATGCGATCCTCGCTGCGCCTTCGGGCCTGGTGTTCGCGCGCGATCGCTGGGAGGACAGCTTCTCCCGCATCGGTCGCGCGCGCATCGAGCTCTCGCTGCCCGATCTGCTCGACGAGCTCGACGAGCTGCGAAAGCCGCCCGGAAGCGATCGCACGGCCGAGCTGCCGTTCGTGCTGTCGGCTGGCGAGCGCCGCTCGTTCACCGCCAACACCATCGTCCGCGACCCGAGCTGGCGCGGCAAGGCCGACGAGCACGCGCTCCGCATCGGGCCCACCGACGCCACCAGCCTCGGCATCGCGTCGGGCGACCGCGTGCGGCTGACCACCGCCCGTGCGAGCGTCGTGGTCGAGGTCGCCGTGTCCGACATGATGCAGCCCGGTCACGTGTCGCTGCCCAACGGTCTCGGCGTCAGCTACCCCGGCACCGACGGCGTCGGCATCGCACCCAACGAGCTGACACGCGCGAGCGACCGCGATCCGTTCGTCGGCACGCCATGGCACAAGTCGGTGGCGGCCCGGATCGAGCGACTGTAATGGCAGGAGCTCGTGAGCTCGTTGCCGCGCAGCCAGGTGACGCCATCACCGACGGAGGGCAACCGGTTGACCGCCGGGCGGTGATGGCCGACGATGCTCGATGACGTGAGCGCGGGCGTCCCCTCGGCAGCGCCGATCCCCGTCGTCGCCGAGGGCGAGCGTTGGATCGCGCTCTACGCCGAGCTGCGTGAGCTCGCCCGCGCGCTCATGCGCCGCGAGCGGGCCGAGCACACCCTCCAGACCACGGCGCTCGTGCACGAGGCGTGGCTCCGACTCGGCAGCGATCGCTGGGAGCAGCGCGCGCAATTCATGGCGGCAGCGGCCCGGGCAATGCGCTGCATCTTGACCGATCACGCGCGCGGGCGCGGCCGGCTCAAGCGCGGCAGCGGGGAGAAACCCACCGGTGACGTGTTCGCGATCGCCGATGCCTACGGCGAGCTCGTCGACCTGCTGGCCCTCGACGCCGCGCTCGATCGCCTCGCCGCGATCGACGAGATCGCCGCACAGGTCGTAGAGCTGCGATTCTTCGGCGGCATGAACCACGACGAGATCGCGGCGATCTGCGGGATCTCGCGCCGCACGGTCGATCGCACGTTTCGCTTCGCGCGTGCCTATCTCTACCAGGCCATGGCGACCCCTCCGCCCGGCGAGCCGGGATGACCGAGCTCACCCCAGCCGGGCGTGCGCTGTTCCTCGAGCTCATCGATCTGCCCGAGCCGGCGCGAGCCGAGCGGCTGGCCGAGCGCTGCGCCGACGCCCCGGAGCTCGCGGCCGAAGTGGCCGCGCTGCTGGCCGCCGATGCAGCGGCGGACGACTTCCTCGAGCCGCCCGCGCTCGATCACATGACCGGCGGCGAAGCGAGCGAGGACGCGGAGCCGGGCGGAGGCTGGCTCGTGGGCCGAAGGATCGGCCAGTACACGCTCGGCGCGTGCATCGGCATGGGTGGCATGGGCACGGTCTACGTCGCCGAGCAGGATCGACCCAAGCGAAGCGTCGCGCTCAAGCTCCTGCGCACGAGCTACGCCACGCCGAGCCTGCGCCGCCGGTTCGAGCGCGAGGCGGAGATCCTCGGCCGCCTGCGCCACCCCGGCATCGCCGAGATCTACGAGGCCGGCACCCACGACAGCGAGCTCGGGCCGATCCCGTACCTCGCGCTCGAGCACATTCCGGAGGCCAAGAGCATCACGCGCTGGGCCGACGACGCGAAGCTCGACGTCCGCGCGCGCGTGGACCTGCTGGCACGCGTGTGCGACGCGGTCGCCGAGGCGCATCGCCACGGCATCGTCCACCGCGACATCAAGCCGAGCAACGTCCTCGTCGGTTGCGATGGTGCGCCCAAGCTCATCGACTTCGGCATCGCACGCTGGCTCGACGATCCCGATGCCACGGGCACGCTCGCGACCCAGCTCGGCGATCTGCTCGGCACGCTGCACTACATGAGCCCCGAGCAGTTCGACGACGCGAGCCCGGGACCCACGGCCCGAAGCGACGTCTATGCGCTGGGCGTCGTCGCGTACGAGCTCGTCGCGGGGCGGCTGCCGTACCCGATCACCAAGACCAACGCCGCACGCATCGCAGAGCTCGTGCGCACCCACGTGCCCGCGCCGCTCACGCGCGCACCGGTGCGCTGGCGCGCGCTCGATCGCGTCGTACAGATGGCGCTCGCCAAGGATCCCGCGCATCGCTACGCGAATGCGGCGGAGCTCGCGGCCGATCTTCGCCGCGCAACCGCCGGTGAGCCGGTGCGTGCCCGTCGATCCCATCGCAACCATCGCCTGCGTACGCTCGCGTGGCGATCGCGGCGGGCCCTGCCGTGGCTCGCCGCAACCGGCGCTGCGGCGCTGGCCATCGTGCTCGCGCGCCAGAGCCCGAGCCCACCGGCAGACCTACCCGAGAGCGCCGCTGCAGCGCCCGACGGCTATCGCCATCACATCGCCGCGGCCGAGCGAGCGCTCGCAGCCAACGATCTCGCCCGCGCCAAGGTCGAGCTCGGCGCGTGCGACGTGGACGAGCGCGGATGGGAGTGGCATCGGCTCGTGGCGCAGGTCGATCGCGCCGTGCAGATCCTCCCGCTCGGATCGCCCGCCCACACGCTGGTCCACGATCCCACGCGCGGGCTGCTCGTCACGACCACGGAGGACGGCTTCGTGCACGGCCTGCGGACCACGAGCGCGCACGCGCGGCCGGTGCTCGAGCCCGCGTGGCGGATCGAGCTCGGCGACGAGCTCTCCGCGTCGACGATCGACGTGAGACGCGGGCTCGTGTACATCGGCGACGAGCGTGGGCTCGTGCATCGCCGCCGGCTCGACGATGGCAGCGATGCGGGAAACCTGGGTGCCCCCGGACCCTCGGTCTCGGGGCTGACGCTCCATGCTACGGGGCGCGAGCTCGTGGTGACCCGGCACGATCGCACGCTCGAGCGCTGGGATCCCGACGCCCTCACCCTCACGGCGAGGGTGGACATGGAGCACGATCTCACCTCGCTCGCATCCAATGGCGAGACGGTATTCGGCGCATGGATGCCGTGGGGTGTCGACGAGGTCGATCCGCGCGATGGATCGACGATACGCACGTTCGCGGCCACCGAAGGCGTCGAGGCGATCCTCGCCGAGGGGAGCACGCTCTACACCACGGGCTGGGACGATCGGATCACCGCCTTCGATCGCGAGCGCCGTGGCGAGCCGCGCCGCTTCGAGCCCCAACCCGACGGGCTCGTCGATCTCGCACAGCCGGACCCGACCACCTTGATCTCGGCGGGCCGCGACGGTGCCATCGCGATCTGGGACGTGCCCACGGGAACGGCCCGTCAGCGGCTGCGCGGCCACGATTTCGGCGTGGAGGCACTGGCGATCGGCGGCGATGGCCGGTGGCTCTGGTCGGTGAGCCTCGACGGCACGCTTCGTACGTGGGACCTCCGCGCGCCATCCATCGATCGCGTGCTCACCGGGGCCGGCGACAAGATCCAGGCGCTCGCGTTCACTGCCGACGGCGAGCGAGCAATCGCCGCGATCGGACCGCAGTGGGGCAAGCTCGACAACGATGCCGTACGGGCGTGGTCGGTCGCCGACGGCACCACGACCACATCGGTCACCGACCACGCCGTCACGGTCGATGCGATCGCAGTCGCGCCCGACGGTACCACCGTCGTCACCGGCAGCCGCGACGGGATGGTGCACATCCGCGACGCGGGCGAGCTCGCACTGCGCCAGGCCGTATGGGCCCACCAGGGCCCCGTGCGGGTGCTCGCGTTCATCGGTGACGGCGCCTCCACGTTCGTGAGCGGCGGCGAGGACGGCTCGGTCGCGTGGTGGAGCACCGACGGCCGCGCGCTCGGTCGGCGCGACGCCGGCGTGGGGACGATCGCGGACGCCGCCTGGACGCCCGACGCCCTCGTCGTCGGCGGCGAGTCCGGGCTCGCGACGCTCCCCACCGCCGAATCGACCGCCGCCCCGGTCGGCGACTTCGCGAGCGTCACCGCGATCGCGGCCCTCCCCGACGGCACGATCGTCATCGGTCACGCCGATGGTACGCTCGCCCGCATCGAGCTCTCGACGGCGACGCGGCAATGGAGCGCGCCGACGTTCGGCCGTGCGATCACCGACGTCGCGGCGTCCCCGGATGGCTCGCGCATCGCGACGAGCAGCCAGGACTATCGGATTCGCCTCTACGACGCGCCCACCGGCGAGTACCTGCTCACCGTGGGCGCGCACGAGTCGGTGGCGACCTCGGTGGCCTTCTCGCCCGACGGCCGTCGGATCGCATCGGGTGGCTACGATCGCGTGGTGCGTCTGTGGCACGCACCCACCGCGGATCCTTGACCAACCCGCGCACGGGCTACGCCCACAGCTCGTCGATCACCTCGGTGCCAGCGTCGCCGAACGAGCTCACGTCGTCGAGGCCCATGACGCGCACGAGCGAGAACAGGAAGTCCTGGTAACTGCGACCGCCGAGCTCGCGATAGCGGCCGAGCGCGAGGCCGGCATTCTTGCCACCCGCGATCACGAACGGCATGTCCTCGCGACCATGGCCGTAGTTGCCGAGACCGAGCTCCATGCCCCACACGAGCACCGAATTGTCGAGCACGCGGCCATCGCCCTCGGGGATCGCGGCGAGCTGCGCGATGAGGCTCGCGAATTGCTCGGCGTGGAACCCATTGATCCCGAGCAGGTCGTCGGCCGGGCCCACGTGGGCCGCGTTGTGGTGGCCGTTGTCCACGCCGATCTCGTCGTACATGCCCTCCTCGATGCCGCCGTAGCCACCCACGCGCAGCGTCACCACGCGCGTGATCCCGCAGCGGAACGCGTTCACCGTGTTCGCCAGCTGCCCGGAGAACGTCGCGACGAGCCCCTCGCCCGCGGGCGCCGAGCCGAGCTCGCACGACACCGGCACGTAGGGCTGCTCGAGGTCCATCTCCTGCGCGCGCACCAGCGTAAGGTGCTCGTCGAGCAGCGCGCGCGTCGGCACGTCGAGCTGGCCCTGCAGCGTGGTGAGATCGCCGGCGATCACGTCGAGCACGCTGCGCTTGCGCGCGCGTCGAGCCTCGGCCTGCGCGGGATCCTCGTTGGCGAGGCCGAACAGGCGATTGAACGCGCCCGCGGCCGATCCGATCGCCGGCACCGGCAGGCCGCTCGCCGAGAACGTGATCTGATCCTCGAGCGAGTTGGCCGGCGCGATGCCGAGCTCGAGGCTCGGCAACGCAGAGCCGGCGCGGAAGCGATCGGCGAGCAGCTGATCGAGGCTCGGCCCGCCGGTCGCCCCGGCCTCCGTCCCCGAGCTCGGGCGCCCGGTCAGCGCCTCGCTCGTGCCCTGGTGGTGGCTGCCGGGCCCGCTCACCCCGTGCAGCAACATCAGGTCGGCGCGATGCGGCTCGAGCGACACGAGCGCGGGCGCGAAGTCGAATTCCGTCTCGCTCGGAGTGCTCGGCACGAAGTGCTCGGTCTGGTGGCCGTTGCCGGTGAACATGAAGAAGAAGCGCAGCGGCGGGGGCTCCTCACCGGCGCGGACGAGGCTGTGGAGCAGCCCGAAGAGGCCGCCGGACACCCCCAGCGCCGCCGCCTGGCGCAGGAACCTGCGCCGCGCGGGGCTCGTGATCGACGCGTTCGAGCGACGGGTCTTGGCTGTGCGATTCATGGCTGCACCTCTTGGTAACGGAACGTGAACGCCGACGTCGCAGTGACCGACACGAGCGCTTCGTGCAGGCTCCCGGACGCGAGCGCCGCCTCGACGGTCGCGAGGCTCTCGTCGTCGCTGCCGGTCTCGAGCCGCCCGAGCGTGAACCGGAGCCACTGCTTGGCAAAGCACGACACCGACTCCGGCGACTCGGCGACGGCGCGCGCGAGCGCGGCCCCCCCGACGATGGTGCCGTCGTCCGCCCCGATCGCGGGCGCACCACCGGTGGCATCGATCGCACGACCGTTCTCCGTCGTGCGGTGCATGCCGATCGCGTCGAATTCCTCGAGCGTGAACCCGATGGGATCGATCTGCGAGTGGCAGCCCGAGCACGCGGCATCGGCGGAGTGCTGCTCCCAGCGCTCGCGCGTCGTCGCGTCGGGATCGGGCGGCGGCGGCGAGATCATCAGGCCTGGGGGCGGGGGCGGCAGCTCCTGGCACAACACCTGCTCGAGCACGAACACACCGCGCCGCACCGGCGAGGTCGTGTCGAAGGTCGAGGTCACGGCGAGCACCGAAGGCTGCGTCAGGATCCCCGCGCGCTCCTCGGGCAGGTCCATCCGAGTCTGCTCGGCGGGCGGGGTGATGCCATAGAGGACTGCGCTCCGTGGATCGGGCCACGAGAAGTCCGCGGACCAGAGCGTCGCGAGCGAGGCATCCTCGACGTAGAGCAGCTCGCGCACGAACCGCTCGGTCTCGGCGAGCATGCCGGCCGCGACGTCGGACGAGTACACGGGGAACAGCGTCACATCGCGATCGAGATCGGTGATCTTGTAGAGCCACAGGAGCTGGCTGAAGAACCGCTGCGCGGTCGCCTCGCCGCATGGCGAGTCGAGCAGGCGGCGCACGTGCGACTCGACCTCGGCGGGCGTCGACAGCTCGTCGGCCTCCACGGCCGCGCGTAGCTCGGCATCGGGCGGTGACTCGCACAGCGCGTAGCTCAGCCGCGCCGCGCGCTCGTAGGCATCGAGGGCGAACGTCCCGGGCTCGTCCTCGACCTCGGTGCCGATCTCGACGAGGTACAGGAACGACGGGGTGGCGAAGATCGCCTCGAACACCATCTTCAGCGCCTCGCCGTAGTCGCCGTCGGCCTGCTCCACGAGCCCGAGGATCTGCTCGCGGCGCTCGTCGTCGAGCGGGCGCCGCAGCGCCAGCGGAGCGAGGCGATCGACGACCGCCTCGACGCACGCCTGGCGCTCCGCCACGTAGCTCGCCCCGTGATCCACCGGTCCCTCGACGTCGAGCCCGCGCACGAGCAGCGTGAAGTTGCCGGCGCCGTTGATCGCGTAGTCGAGCACGCCCGTCCCCTCGGCGGTCACCTCCACGGTCACCTCGTACGGCGGGCCCGCGAAGGTATCGAACGTCTCCACGAGCGCGCCGTCGAAGCTCACGAGGATCTCCGTGCCGTCGCCATCGACGACGTCGAAGTCGAGCCCGATCACGTAGCTGCCCGGGGCGGGAAACAGGTGCGAGTACGACAGCGTGACCTCGGTGGCGTACTGGATGAAGATCGCGTCGGGCTCATCGGTGGGCTGGATCGCCCAATCGGGCCCCGCGGCGAGCCCGGTGCCGGGCACCTCGACGAGCCGCGACGGTGCGAGCGGCGGCAGGATCTCGTCCTCGCACTCGGGTACCCGCTCGTCGAGGGTCTTCGCCGCGACCAGCATGCTCACGGCCTCGCGCGCCGCCGCAGCAAAGCTCTCGAGGTGCGCCGCGCTCACGGTCTGGGCATTGACCACGCGATCGAAGGTGAGCCCCATGCTGTCGGGCGGGATGTCGTCGAGCGCCGTCGGGACCACGCCGAGGACGTCGCGATAGCTGTTGCGCAGCTCGGCGATCGACAGCCGCCGCGTGCTCGACGAGGTCGTCGCGGGCCCGTCGTCACCGCCGGTCTCGTCCACCCCGCTCTCGCCTCCCGAGGCCGTGCCGTCGGTGTCGCCAACGCTGGTCGTTCCGTCGGTGCCGTCTGCGGCCCCACGGTCATCGCGACACGCCCCGAGCGCGGCCACGAAGCAGAGCGAGACGCACGCGAGCGCGCGGCGCGGGGGGTCGCGATCGAAGGTCGTCGCCATCGACCCCTCATGCGACGTTCGTCGAGGAAGTGCGCCACGAGCTCGACCGAATTCTGCAATCGTGGCGCACTAGCCAGAGAACAACGTTCTGACAGGAATCCCGTGGCGCGGATTCCTGCCCCAATCAGCGTAAGACGCGCGATCAGGCATGCAGCCGCAGCATCAGCCGGTCGAGCCCGCGCACGTGGATCATGTAATTCCAGTCCACCCCGTTCGGCACTCGCTCGAGCCGCTCGAACCGCCGAATCAGCGCCCGCAGGGCGATCGCGCCCTCCATCCGCGCAAGCGCGGCTCCGATGCACACGTGCGGCCCGTGCCCGAAGGCCAGCACCCCGGTGGCCTTGCGATCGAGATCGAAGCGATCGGGATCCGGAAAGCGCGCGGGGTCTCGATTACCCGCAGCGATGACCAGCGCGACCATGCTCCCGGCGGGGATCGTGGTCCCGTGCACGATCACGTCGCGGGTGGTGATCCGCATCAGCGAGTGGGTGGGGCCGTCGTAGCGCAGCATCTCCTCGACGAAGTCCTCCGTGCGCGACGGGTCGGCTCGCAGCGCGCGGTGGAGCTCGGGCCGGTCGGCGAGCAGCAGCGCCGACTTGGACACGAGGTGAACGGTGGTCTCGAACCCGGCGCCCAGCAAGATGAACATGAACGAGACGAGCTCGTCTCGCGACAGGCGCTCACCGTCGAGCGTGGCGTGGCAGAGCACGCTCGGCAGGTCGTCGGAGAGCGGAGATGCGAGCCGCTCGTCGATCACCGAGGCGAGGTACTGCTCCTCCTCCGCGATGAGCCGCTTGGTCTCGGCCACCACCTCCGGTGGGGGGACGATCGGGGTGATCCTGGCGATGTTGGACACCCACTGCCCGAACTTCGGCGCGACAGTCGGGTCGAGCCCGAGGCTCTTGGCGATCACCGACCCGGCGAGCGGGGTTGCGAAGCGGCCGACGATGTCGACGGGCTCGCTAGCTTCGCGCTCCACGTCGTCGAGCAGCTCGGCCACGCACGTCTCGATGAACGGCTGGAGCGCATTGATGACCGAGGCGACGAAGGCCCGCGAGACCAGCGAGCGCTGCCGGGTGTGCCTCGGCGGGTCGAGCACGATGAGCGACTCGGCCGAGGGGTTGTGGCCGACCCACTCGGGTCCCAGCACCGCGCGAAAGCCCGCCGACGAGTAGGTCGCGGTGTCGCGAAACGCCGCGGTGATGTCGTCGTAGCGCGTGAGTGCATGGAATCCCCCGGGCTCCACCCGGCAGACCGGCATCTCCGTGCGCATGCGGTGATAGGTGGGAAAGGGATTCTCCCGCATCGCGGGATCGAAGATGTCGATGGCCTGGTCGTGCATGGGCTCGCCGATTGCTCCTCGGCCCAGCATAATATAGGCGACGCTGACTCACTCGTCGCTCGGTCCATCCGCCGTCGGGGCCGCGAGCGTGAGCACGAAGTGCACGTCGCGAGCGGTCTCGCCGCGGAACGCCTCGATCACCGCCCCGAGCGAGCGGGCCGCGTTTGCACAGTCGTGCAGCGTGGGGGCGTCGGGGTGGGAGATGCGATGCTGCCGGAACAGCTCGACGGCGAGCTCCCGGCCCCCGGAGGAGGGGTCTCCCAGGCCCACGGTGATCCGGACCTGCCCGTCGATCTCGGCGCTGGCCACGGTGAGCATGGCCCCCGATGCACCCGCACGGTCGTGGAGCTCGTGGAGCAGCCCCACCACGAGCCGTTCCAGGCGATAGCGATCGCTGTGGACGGCGGGTCCGCGGCGATACCGTCGCACGAGCGTGATCCCTGGCTGCTTGGCCGTGCCGGCGCTCGCGATCGCGTCTTCGAGCACGCGACCGAGCGGGAACGACTCGAGGACCATGGCCGCATCGACCAGCTGGTCGTGCTGCGCGAGCACCTCCACGAGCTCGTCGAGCACCTCGCTCATGACGCTCGCCAGCTCGGAGAGCTGGTCCTTGCCCTCGTCGAGCTGCTTGCTGATCGACTCGAGCAGCTTGACCAAGAGCGGCCCGCGCTCATGCGTGGCCAAGAGCTCCGCCAGCTCGTGGTCGGGCGAGCCGAGGCGGGCCACGGCCTGGCGCAGCACCCTCGCGGCGGGCAGGTCGATGGCGTCGTGCAGCAAGCCCATGGCCACGGTGAGGCGATTGAGGGCATTGCCGGCGTTGTGGAGCAGGTTCTCGGCGACCTCCGCCTGGCCCGCCTTTCGCGAGGCCCGCATCAGCGCTTGCTGGGCCTCGCGCAGCTCGCGGGTGCGCTCGTCCACCAGCTCCTCGAGCCTGGTGTTGATCGTCTTGAGGTCGCCGTAGAGGCGGGCGTTCTCGAGCGAGATGGCCGCCTGGGCCGTGATGAGCTTGAGCACGCGCACCCGGTCGTGGGTGAACGCCCCGACGACGTCGGCATTCTCGAGGTACAGCACGCCCACGGCGCGCTGGCTCATGCTGGGGGTGGAGAACGGCATGCACAGGATCGAGCGCACCCCGCTGCGCAGCACGTGGGGGTCACGGGTGAACGATCCCTCGTGGGGGGCATCGTGCAGCACGACCGGCTCGCGGGTGCGAGACACGAAGCGCACGATCGCCTCCGACAACACCGACCCCAGCGCGCTGGCCCGTCCGTTGGACGGGCGCTCCACCACCACGGCATCGGTGGCTACGCTCCCCGCGGCCTGGATCCGCAGCTCTCCGGCCTCCGGGAGCAGCAACAAGCCCCGCCGCGCGCCCGCGTTCTCGATGACGAGCGTCATCAGCTTGGTGACGGCGCCCTGCAGATCCATCTCCTCGGAGATGATGCGGGTCGCCTTGAACACCGAGCCCATGTCGAGCCGCTCGCTGACGTTGAGCAGCTCCTCGCCGATGCTCGACGACGACGACGACTCGGCGCCGACCAGCCGCAGCTTGGGGTAGCGCTCCTCGAGATCGACGAGCTTGGCCCGGGCGCCCCAGCGCCCGTAGTCGTAGTGAGCGGCGCTGGCGTAGACATCCGCGAAGTTGGGCTTGCCGCGGGCCCGCCACAGCTCCGCGGCCCGCTCGTTGGCGAGCGCGGCCTCGTTGACGTAGCCGTGGCGGGTGGCGAGCGCGATGGCCTCGTCGTAGGCGTCCATCGCCTCGACCAGTCGCCCGGCCACCCGATGGCGCTCGGCCTCGACCAGCGTCCACTTGTGCGCATGGTTGGTCGGAGCGGAGCGCGACCAGACCTCGAGCTTGGCCTGGTTGGCCTCCACCCGCGTGAGCAGCTCGTCCCGCTGCGAGGGCGTCGCCTGGTCGGCCGCGGCCAGCCGCACGAGGGAGTCGTAGAAATAGTAGAGGGGCACCTGGATCTGGCCCACCGCAACCGCAATGAACGCCTCGGTACGACCGATGTACTCGAGCGCACGCTCGTAGTCGCGGAACAGGTACGACAGGATCGTCGTGTCGAGGTTGAAGTGGAGCAGCGAGATGAGATCGCCATGCGCCTCGTGGAGAGGGATCATCTGCAGCTCGTCATATGCCGCTCCCTGCAGCCGGGTGGGCGCTTCGGTGTACCCCATCAGGTTGTGCATCATCTGCAGCTGAGTCTTGATCCAGACGACGGAAGACTGCTGCCCCGCACGAGCGAGGGCGTCCACGTGGGCGTTCATCTCCGCGAGCAGAGCCTCGAGCTCGCTGGCCCCGAACAGGGCGTGGAGGCCGTAGACCTGGATGCAGTGCCCGGCCCACTCGAGATCGCCGTTGTCCATGGCGTGCCGGTACGCGTCGCGCAGCGGCTCGTAGGTGGCTTGGAGGGGTCCGGACCACGGATCGATGAGCCCCGCCACGAGCACCACGCGGGGCAGGATCCAGCGGGCGTCGAGGCGATCAACGACCGCCAGGGCGAGCGCCGCAAAGCGCCGGCCAGTCTGATAGTCACCGAGCACCGAGCAGCACAGCATGCCGTACTGGCCATAGCCGAACGCCGACTCGGGCGCGTTGCCGTGCGCGAGCGTCAGCTCGACCACCCTTCGGGCGATCGCAGGAAAGAGCATCGGCTTGGTCGAATAGGCGGGGGGCGAGATCGCCATCAGCACGCGCATCATGGCCTGCATCGCCGCGTCTACCATGGGCGGCCGCTCGGCGAGCTCGTCCACCTCGCGCCCGGCGAGCGCGGCCACCAGCGCTTCGAGCTCTTGCTGGAACTCGGGGAAGCCGGGGTCCTCGGGGAAGTGGATCCCGAACGAGGCCAGGACCTCGAGACCCAGGGCCAAGGCATCCAGCAGCCGCCCCTGCGCGGTGTGGGCCCGAATCCTGATCTCGTGGATCGGCACGCGGTGGAGCGCCGAGGGAGCCTTGGCCAGGGCGATCTCCGCGAAGCGATCCATCGCGTCGAGATCACCGCTGAGCTGGGCCGACCCGCACGCTCCAGTATAGAGCCGTAGGGCCAGCTCGGGCTCCGACTCGAACCCGTCCTCGCCGAGCAGCTCGATTCCACGTCGCAGGTACACGAGCGCCTGCTCGTGGGCGGCCGCAGCCGCCGCTCGCTCGCCTGCCAAGAGGTCCAGGCGGGCAAGGTCGCTGCGCTCGACCGGCGGCCGTCGTAGCGCCACGGCGTGGTCGAGCTGGTTGACGATCTCGAAGACATGGGCCTCGCGCTGCTCCGAAGGCGTGCGCTGGAGCAGCAGCTGACCCACCCGCCAGTGCATGGCCGGGCGCTCGAGCTCCGGCAAGAGCGAGTACGCGGCCTCTTGGATGCGATCGTGGATGAAGCGGTAGCGGGCCTCCTCACCGCCGCTCATGCCCAGGTCGGCCTGCTGGTAGAGGTCGTCGAGCGGCGCCACCAAACCAGCGCCCATGGCCTCGCGCAGGCCGTGGGCCACCACGTCGAGCGGCCAGTCGAGCACCGGGCAGAGCAGGCCCAGCGAGAACGTATTGCCCATGCAGGCGGCGATCCGCAGGATCTGCTGGGTATCGGCCGGCAGCAGCCGGACCCGGTCGACGAGCAGCGCCACCACGCTGGTGGAGACCCCCCGGGCCTCGATGGCCGCGACGTCCCAGGTCCAGCCCGCTTCGCTCGGAGCGAGCAGGCCGTCGTCGTACAGCGAGCGCAAGAGCTCGCCGACGAAGAACGGGTTGCCCCCCGTGTTGCGGTGCACCAGGGCGCCCAGCGGGCGCGCGACGTCGGTGCTGCAGCCCAGGGTGTCGGCGACCAGCTCGATCACGTCGTCGAGCTCGAGCGTGCCGAGCACCAGCTCGTCGGTCTCCACCCCCGCGTCTCGCAGCTTGCCCAGGGTGGCCACCAGCGGGTGGCTGGCGTCGACCTCTTCGCCCCGGTACGCGCCGACCAGCAGCAGGTACGGGCAATCGGGCGTGGCGAGCAGCTGGCTCAGGATCCGCAGGGTGGCGCTGTCGACCCACTGGAGGTCGTCGAGCACCACCACCAGCGGATGCTCGCGATGGGCGAAGGCCCCCACCAAGCGGAGGAACGTGCGATCGAAGCGTCGCTGGGCCTCGGCCGGGCCGACCTCGGTCGGGAGGGGCTGCTCGCCGACGAACAGCCGCAGCTCCGGCAAGACCTCGGCGAGGAGCGAGGCGTTGGGTCCGAGCGCCTCGGTCAGCCGGTTCCGCCAGCGTACGAGCCGATCCTCGTTCTCGGTCAGGAGCTCTCGCAGCAGCGAGCGAAACGCGTCGAGCAGCGCCGTGTACGGGGTGTTGCGCTGGAGCGGATCGCACTTGCCCCAGATGACGTAGCCACGGGCCTTCGTCATGGGGCGGTGGACCTCGGCGACGAGCGAGGACTTGCCGATGCCGGCCGAGCCCCGGATCAGCGCCAGCTCGCAGCCACACGCGGCGACTCGATCGAATGCGGCGAGCAGGCGCTCGCGCTGCGGCCCCCGCCCGTACAGGCGCTGGCTGAGCTGGAGGGTCTCGGCGCGGTCGTGGGCTCCGAGCGCGAACGCCTCGAGCGGCTCCGTGCCGCGGAGCTGCTGCTGGCACCGCAGCAGGTCCGCACGCAGCCCGCGTGCGGTTCGATAGCGATCCTCGGCGTTCTTCGCGAGCAGCTTGGTGACCACCTCGGACAGCGCGAGGGGGATGCTGGGATCGAGCTGATGGGGCGGGGTGACCTGCTTGGCGATGTGGCTGTGGATGAGCTCGAGCGGGTCGCTGCTGTTGAACGGCAGCTGTCCGCAGAGCACCTCGTAGAAGGTGACTCCCAGGGAATAGAGGTCGGTGCGGTGGTCGATGGGTCGGTTCATGCGCCCCGTCTGCTCGGGGGACATGTGCGTGAGGGTCCCGACCATGCCGGCCGGGCTCGTGGGCTCGCGACGCTCGCGGACGATCTTCGAGGCGAGCCCGAAATCGATGAGCTTGACGACGCCGGTGTCGGCGTTGACGACGATGTTGGCCGGCTTGAGGTCCCGATGGATGACACCGCGATCGTGGACGAGCGCGAGCGCATCGGTGAGCTGGAGCGCCATGGCGAAGAACGCCTCGAGGTCCCCGCGCATCGCCGGCATGCGGGCCCGCAGATCCACGCCACCGATGTCCTCGGTGACCACGGCCACCGAGTGCCCCCGGGCCTCCACGGCCAGGTACTCGATGATGCTGGGCCCCGCCAGCTCCACGCCGACCCCGTACTCGTGGCGCAGGCGGGCGATCGCAGACGGCGGCGGACGGTCGTTGCGATGGGTCTTGATGATGACGGCACGATCGTCGCTGCGCCGCCGACCCCGATAGACGATCGTCCGTCGACTCTCGTGGATCTGATCGCGAAGCTCGTAGAACGCCAAGTCGGGCATGGGATATCGAAGCGTCGAGGCTATCACCGGGGTGGGTCTCGAGCGTAGTGCCATTTGGTGGATCGAGTGGGCAGTCTAAGACCGGAAACTCATATCTGGTGTCCCTGCCTCAGTGCCGGGAAGCAAAGTACCGTCGAATGTCGTTCGAGCGTTCACCAGGTCTTGCCAGCGTGGTGCAGGCTTTGCGTCCTTTCGATTCCGAACCCGAGCTCGGGGCCGAGCCGAGGGTGCGGAGCGGGATTGACTTCGGATGTGAGGGGCGATAGACAGGAGTGAGCGCCGGTCCCGAGTGGGCCGGCGTTTTCATTTGCGGCTCGAGCTCGGGCTCGAGCCGGCAATCGTGTCTTTGGGGCGCCAGCTTCCGAACGGAGGCTGGCGTTCTCACATCCGGCGCCAGCTTCCATACGGGGGCTGGCGCTCGCAATTCGTACGTCCAACGCAAGGAGAACGCCATGAGCAACACGCAAGGGGAGCTTCGCGAGATCTGGTACGAGAGCGCTGGTACGCGCCTGTTCGCCGTCGAGAGCGGCTGGGGCCATCCGGTCGTCTTCCTTCACGGCGGCCTGGCCGATCACCGAGCGAGCTGGTTTCGCATGAGCGAGCTGGCGGCGACGCACCGGTTGATCACACCCGACGTACGCGGTGCGGGGCGCTCGATCCATGGTGGTATGCTCTCGTGGGATCAGCTCGCGGACGACGTCGTCGCGCTCTTGCAGCACCTGGGGCTTGAGCAAGCCGTCGTGGGCGGAACCTCGGCCGGCTCGGGCGTGGCACTGCGGCTGGCGCTGCGTCACCCGCAGCGGGTGCAAGCGCTGCTGCTCGTCTCGCCGGTATTCGCCGGGGAGGAGGAGGGGCTGATGCAGGCGTCGCGTGTGGCGATGCAGCGCATGGCCGAGGCCGGCGAACGAACGCGTACGGAGGGGATTGCCGCGATCCTGCCGCTGTTCGAGGGCTTGCCGGCGGCGATCCGGGAGATCGCGCTCGACATGGCCCGCGGCTTCGATCCCGCAAGCATCGCGACCACGACTCGATTCCTCGCCTCCGGCGAAGGACCGTTCGAACGGCTTGCCGAGCTCGCGAGCCTGACGATGCCGACGCTCGTCGTCCCCGGTACGGATCCCGAGCACCCCGCCGAGGTCGCGGAGCGCTATGCGAAGGTGATCCCGAGGGCGGTGCTCGCCGAGCCGAACGTGGGGCTGGCGAGCGCCATCGAGGGCTTCCTACGCGGTGCAGGGCTGGAGCGACCGGGGGCTCGGGGGGAATCGTCGGCGGGTTGAGAGGCTCGAGCAGTGTCGCGTGTGCTCGACGAGCTCCGCTCGCGGTGTCGAGACTGGACCGTCGTCGAGCCACGCGGCATGCTCGCCGCGTGGGGCTGCTCGATCGGCTGCGTCAGCGCCTGGGCCAGGCTACGGGTCCCACCGTCCCGCTCTCGCGCCTGCGACCTGCGGACGAGGCGATCGCGCAGTACCACCAACGAGGTGCCAGCGAGGCGGCCGCGCTCGAGGTGGCTCGACAGCAGCTCGTTGGCCTGCGCCGCGAGGTCGACGACGACGCGCGCTGGGATCGGCTGGTGCGCCTGGCCCGGCAGGCCGGTGATCCCTGGAATGCGGATGACTGGCCGCTGGGATTCGATGCGCTCTTGTGTGTGATCCCCTTGTGCACCCACGTGAGCTTCGAATGCGCCCGCTGTCCGGTGGGACGCCAGCAAGACGGTCGATCGTGTGCGCATCCGAGCACGGCGATCGGACGGATCGGCGAGCTCGTGCGGCGGGGGGATCGGCCGGGGTTGCGCACGCACATCGACGAGCTCGAAGCGCAGCTGGAGCCGCTGCGGCGCCCGCGGGGCGAAGACCACCGATGACCACGACGTCCGACGACGCCCCCACGGTGGTGGCCTCCAACCTCGACGACGGCACCCCTACCGATCACCCCACCGCGCCCAGCGACTGGGATGCCAAGCTCCAGCGCGTCGATCGCTACTTCCTGCTGCACCGCCTCGGTCAGGGCGCGTTCGGGGTCGTACGCGCCGCCTACGACCCCGAGCTCGATCGCAAGGTCGCCATCAAGCTCCTGCGCCGCGATGGCACCGGCTCGATCGGCAGCACGGTTCAAGATCCCCGCGCTCTGCTCGACGAGCCGCGGATGGCCGCCAAGCTCGCGCACCCCAACGTGGTCGCGATCCACGACGTCGGCCCGCTCCGCACGGCCGATGGCATCTACATCGTGATGGAGCACCTCGGCGGCCCGTCGCTGCTCGACTGGCTCGAGGGCAGCGACCGTCGCCGCTCGTGGAAGGAGATCCTCGAGGTCCTGCTCGCCGCCGGCCGCGGGCTCTCGGCCGCCCACGCGCAGGGCATGGTCCATCGCGACTTCAAGCCGCAGAACCTCCGCTTCGGCGACGATGGGCGGATCCGCGTGCTGGACTTCGGGCTCGCGCAGCTGTCGGCGCAGCTCCATCGCAAGAGCGACACCGTCGTGGGCACGCCGGCCTTCATCGCACCGGAGCAGCACGTGGGCGAGCCCGCGGACGCACGCTCCGATCAGTATGCGTTCTGCGTGTCGCTCTGGCGCTGCCTCTACGGCCACCACCCTCACGAGCGCGAGACGCTGCTCGAGCTCGCGAAGGCCAAGCTCGTTCGCCTGCCCGCACCGAGCGATCCCGCGGTGCCCGGGTGGATCGGCGCCCTGCTCTGCCGCGGGCTGGAGCCGCGACCCGACGAGCGCTTCCCCGACATGCAGGCCTTGCTCGCGGCGCTCGCCGACGATCCGATCGCCCGTCGCCGCCGCCGGCTGCTCGGCACCGGGCTCACGCTGACGCTCGTAGCCGGTGGCTACGGCATCGCCACGCTCGCCTCGCACCGCGAGGACCCCTGCACCCTGCCCCCCGATCACTTCTCCGGCACCTGGGACGACGACGCACGCGCACGCGTGGCTGCGAGCTTCGGCCGCAGCGAGCTGCCCTACGCCGAGGCCGCGCTTCAGGCCGCACGAGCAGGGCTCGACGAGTACCTCCAGGGCTGGACCGACGCGCGGGCCGAGGTGTGTCGCGCATCGCTCGATCGCGGCGAGCGCTCGATCGACGAGGCCAGCGGCGAGCTCGAGTGCCTCGACCGACAGCTCCGACGCGTGGCCGCGGTGAGCTCCACCTTCCAGCAGGCCGACGACGCGGTGATCCTTCACGCCGCAGAGCTCGTCGCCGGCCTGCCGCCGCCGGCGAGCTGCCGCCAGCCCGAGCGCTCGGCCCGCAGCCGCCGATCGGCAGCCAGCGAGGCCGCGCTCGCGCTCGAGGAGCGCATTGCCGAGGCCGAGAACCTCACCCGCATCGGCGACTACACGGGCAGCCTCGCGCTGGCCGAGTCGATCGCCACCGAGGCCGAGGCCGCGGGCGACCCCACGAGCCTCACCCACGCGTGGCTTGCCGAGGGCATGGCCGCGCTCCAGGACCGCAAGTTCGAACGAGCGCTCGAGGCCGCGCTGGCCGCCCACGGGCTCGCGATCGAGCTCGGCGACTCGTCGAGCGCCGGCCGGGCACTCGTGCTGCTCGTCGCGATCCGCCGCGCGCAGGGCAACTACGACGAGACCGAGCTGCTCGCGAAGGTCGCGGCCGGGGTCGTGGCGCAGGCCGGGCCGGCCGTGCAGGTGGACTTTGCGTTCCAGCTCGGTGCGCTGGCGCAGGAGCGCAACCGCTGGGATGAGGCCTTCGCGCGCCTCGCCGAGGCGCGGGCGCTGGCCGAGTCGCTCTACGGCGAGGGACACCTGCAGGTCGCGGACATCGAGCTCGTGCAGGGAATCACCAATTCGGCCTCCAAGCGCGACTTCCAGGCCGCGCTGCGGCACTTCGAGCACGTACGCTCGATCTACCGCTCGCACTACGGCGAGCTGCACCCGCGGGTCGCCAGCACCTACAACAACATCGGCGGGGTGTACTTCCGCCAGGGCGAGTGGGACCGCGCGATCGTGGAGTTCGAGAAGGCGCTCGAGATCTACGCGTCGATCCACGGCGACCAGCACCCGCTCACGCTGCGCGCGCTGTCCAACCTCGGCGCAGCGGAGTACCTGCGCGGCAACACCGAGCGCGCGATCGAGCTGCTCGAGCGAGCGCTCGTGCTGCGCGAGCAGGCGCTCGGCAAGGCACACCCCGAGTACGTCAGCGCCGAGGCCAACCTGGCGGTGATGCTGCTGCAGAGCGGGCACCCGCGGCGGGCGCTGCCGCTCTCGATCCACGCCCACGAGCGCACGGCGCAGATGCACGGCGAGCAGGGCTCCGAGGCGCTGGCGCTGGCCGGCATGGTTGCCACGGTCGCCTCGCTGCTCGGCGAGCGCGACACCGCGGCGCGCTACGACGCCATCGTGACCGCGGGGCTGACGGGTCTCGCCGAGGACGATCCCCAGCGCTCCGCGATCCTCGAGCACGCGGCCGATGCGGCCCGTCGGGCCGGAGATCACCAAGCAGCCCTGCGCCTGTCCGAGCAGCGACTCGCGCTCGTGGGCGACCCCGGCGGGCTCGAGGCCGCGCTCGCGGTCGCGGGGGTCGGCGAGGCGCTCGTGGAGCTCGGCCGCCACGAGGAGGCCCGTACACGGCTCGAGGCCGCGCTCGCCATCGTCGACGCCCGCGACGACGTCACCCCCGAGCGCACGGTCGGCCTGCTCGGCGTGCTCGCGCGCGCCGAGCAGAGCCTCGGCCACCGCGAAGCCGCCCGCGTGCACCACGGCGAGCTCGTCCGAAGGCTCGAGCGATCGGATCGCGGCCTCGACAGCCTGGCCAAGGCCCACCTCGCGCTCGCCGTGCTCGCCACCGACCCCGACGACCGCAATCGCCACGCCCAGGCATGCATCACCCTGCTCGAGCGCACCGGCTTCACCCCCGACCGCCTCGCCGAGGCACGCGCGCTGCTCGATGCGAAGTGATCGCCGGCAGGCTCACCCTGAAACGACCCACGCTCGCTTGCGCGCTCGACGCGAGCCACTCGCGAGGTATCATCGACAGCGACCAAAGCGCGAAATTGGCTCATCGAGCCCTCGCGCCTCGAGTCGAGAGAGCGGATGCGGATCGTCCTCGCCATGCTGATGCTCGCCGGCCTCGGGGGGCTCGCGATGCCGACCACCCCAACGCCGACCCCTGGCACCGATGGCGCCGCGAGCCGACACGCGACCGAGCCCGACGACGCCGACGATCCGCTGAGCAACGACGCCTGCGTGCGCTGTCACCCGCTCGAGGGCGCCGAGTGGCTCGGCTCGCCGCACCAGACCTCGTTCTCCGAGGCCACGTTCCAGACCGCGATCACAATCGAGCCGCGGGCGTTCTGTCGCCGCTGCCACGCCCCCGAGGTCGACCCCTCGCGGCCGCACACCGCCGACGCCGGCGCGCTCGGGGTCGCGTGCACGACCTGCCATGTCCACGACGAGGCCGTGCTCGCGGCCCCGCTGCGCCCGGCCGTCGATGCGTCCGCCCTCCCCGCCCCGCACGCGATCGTCCGCTCGGAGACCTTCGCCACCGCCGACGCCTGCGCGCGCTGCCACGAGTTCCCGTTCCCCGACACCGCCCTGCGCGACCAACCGCTCGCGATGCAGCGCACGGTGAGCGAGCACGCCGCGTCGCGCTTCGCCGATCGCTCCTGCGCCGACTGCCACATGCCGCGCGACGCCGACGGCCGGCGCTCGCACGCGTTCTCGGCCTCGCGCGACCCGCAGCTCCTGCGCTCCGCGGTGCAGGTGACGACCGAGCGCATCGATGCCACCACCGTGCGCGTCACCCTGCGCCCCGGCGAGGTCGGGCATGCGTTCCCCACCGGCGATCTGCTGCGGCGGCTCGAGATCGGCGCTGCGGCCGTGCTCGCCGACGGCGAGGGCCCGAGCCGCCGCCGCTTCCTCGCGCGCCACTTCGGTAGCCGCATGCAGCGAAGCGGCGTGCGGCTGCGCGACGAGCTCCACGACGATCGCGTGCCCCCCGTCGGCGAGCGCGTGGTCGAGCTGCCCGTACCCGCGTCCCAGGGCCGCCCGATCCGCTGGTGGGTCGAGTACCAGCGAGTGGCCCACCAGCGCTCGTTCGACGAAGCCGACGCCGCGCTCGACGGCGTCGTCACCCTCGCCGGCGGAACCATCCCGGCCAAACCGGAGCCTCCACGATGAAGCCAACGATCCCCTGCTGCCTCGCCGCCGCGCTCACCGGCTGCACCGCTCTACCCTCCGAGGAGGCCACGGCGGCTCCCCAGCTCGACCCGGTACCCGTCGAGGCCACGCCCACGCCCGCACCAGCGAACGTGAAGGCCGCGACCAAAGTCGCTCCCAAGGGCGACCCCGCGCCCGCCGCGGGCCTTCACGTGATCGCCCGCTCCGACACGAGCCTTCAGCTCCACCCGCTCATCGACGGCACGCTCCTCGTCTCGGCCGGACCGCTGGTGCTGCGGGTCGACGCGCGCGGCGAGCTCGTGCACGACCTCTCGATGCTGACCGGCCTCGAGACCATCCGCCCGGGGATGGGCGCCGAGGACGACGCATTCGAAGGCGTGATGGCGTGGGGCCCGGTCGCGCTCGGTGGACGCTGGCCCGACGCAGTCTACCTCTCGCTCGACGTCGAGAGCGGCTTTCGCAGCGAGGGCGGCCGACCCGTGGTCTACCGTCACAACGGCAACGGCTGGGCCAAGCTCGGCACCCGCAGCACGCACTACGAGCACTACCCGGCCGAGCTGCACCCGTGGATCGAGGGCTCGATCCTCACACGGCGCGAGTACATGCCGTACTTCAAGGGCCAGGAGCAGTGGGAGGGTGACGAGGGCGGAGCCACCGCGCGCCAGGTGGCCGTGGTCCAGAAGGCCATTGCGGACGCCAAGAAGCTCGTGGTGATCCGTGGCACGCCCAAGGCACCCGACGTGGCCACGACGGTGGTCGCCTTCGACTCGCGCGAGAGCGGAGAGATCTTCGCGGTCACCGGCGAGACCCCACCCACGCTCGTACGGCTCGACGCCGCCGGTGCTCGCCACACCGTCGCGCTGCCCGGCACGGACCTCGAGGTCCGCGGCGTGACTTCCGACGGAACGGATCGCGCGTGGGTCTTCGGCACGACCCAGCCCGGCGACAAGGAGCAGCCGTGGCTCGTACGCGTAGAGGGTGAGCGCGCGACCGTAGTCGAGGGACCCCCGTGCTCGGCCAAGGGCCTGGCGAGCTTCGTGGTGCTCGAGAGCGGCGCGCAGTGGGCCAGCTGCGGCGAGCGCCCCGACGCACCGCTCATCTACGCCGAGCACGAGCTGTGGCAGCGCTCCGCCAACGGCGCGTGGACCCGGCCACGATTGCCCCCCGCGGTCGAGAGCCCGCGCCAGGTGGTCGCGCTCGGCGACGACGACGTGTGGGTGGTGGCCTCGGACGAGCACGGCGCAGTGCTGCTGCACTCGCGACCGCGAGCCAAGCTGCTCGAGCTGCCGAGCCTGGCGACGATCGGGCGCCAGATGCTCGAGTGGAACGACCCGCTGCCGGTCACCAAGACCTGTGGGTACCCATACATCCCGCTGCGCTCACCTCCCGCGGAGGCCGAAAAGGTCGCGGCCGCGCTCGACGGGCCGATGCGCAAGCTCGAGCTCGAGGCCCTCGGCATCGCGCTCGTGAGCACCACCATCCGCGGGCAAGCCCAGCTGGGCATCCAGCTCAACCTCCCGAACGATCCCCGCGACACCAAGAAGGTCGTCGCCATCGCGAAGGCCGCGCTGGGCAAGGAGCTGGTGGACGAGCCGCGGTGCTGGTACGCCAAGGAATTCGAGAGCGGGCCGCTGGCCCGCTGGGACCCCCAGGAACAGCCGTAGCGCCAATCTCGGACGAATGGTCGGCAGCGGGAACCGACGCCTGCCACAATCGTCTCTGCTTCGAACCGACAGTGCCTCCTCGTGCGTGTGCTCCCGGCACCCTCACCCTCGCCCACCCCGTCTCCAGCGAGCCGCACCATGCCCACGCTCTCCTCCGTTCCCGCCCCTCGTGCCTGGTCCCTGCGTGCCGCGCTCGCGGGCCTGCTCGCGATCACGCTCGGCGCGCTGCTCTGCACGTCGCGCTACGTCGCCCTCCCCGGCGCCCTGGAGCTCGACTGGGGGCTCGGCCACATGCCGCTGGCGATCGCGCTGTTCGTGCTGATCGGCGGGATCTCGGTGGGCATGGGCATCGGCGGAGCCACGCTGTTCGCGGCCCGCCGTGGTGCGCGGGTGCCGGGCCTGTTGCTCGCGGGGGCCATCGGCGGCGCGCTCGCGGGCCTCGCCCCCGGGGTGCTCGGCATCGCGGGCTTCGGCTCGCTCCATGCACCCTATGCGGGCACCGCCAACATCCTCGGCTCGCTCCTCCTCGGTGCGATCACGTTCGTGGCGCTGTGGTCCCCCCAGCTGTTTCCCCACCGCGAGCGCCCGCTGCTACTCCACCTCGGCCACGCGGCCATCGCCTCGGTGATCTCGATCGGTGCCTTCGGCATGATCGCCTGGAGCCTCGTCCGCACGCTCGGCTGGGTGCCGAGCTTCCACGCCCTCGCCGATGCGGCGCAGGTGATCGGGCTCCTCCCGTTCTCGCTCTCGTGCGGCGCGCTGCTCGGCGCCATCGGTGGCGCGGCGATCGGGGCCGCGTGCGGGCTCGTCGGGCGCATGAGCCGGTGACGCGGCTCTCGTCCCCCGGATCGCCCCCGTACGCGCGTCAGAACGGTGGAGTGGTTCCCTGCGGCCAGGCGACCACGAGCGAGGACGGCTGCTTGCTCGAGAGGTTGCGGTCGTCGTACGGCGACTCCCGGCGGAACGTGTTGGTACCGCCGCTGCCGCGGAACCCGGTGTTGTCGCCCACGTCGCGCGCGGCCGCGGCGTACTTCGTCGTGTCGGCCGCGGCGCGTGCGAACGAGATGATGTGCTCGCGCGACCAGTCCTTGCTGAGCCCGGACTTGGCGTCGGCGAGCGCCTGCGAGGCCTCGTCGAGCGAGTCGAAGTCCTCGCGGTCGAGGTGGTAGCGGGTCTGCACCTCGAACTGCCCGCGGGCGAAGAGCTGGTTGAACAAGCCCCGGCCGAATTCCCGCGTCCAGTTGGAGGCGTTCATGCGGTTGACGATCACCGCTGCCACCTTGAGCTGCTCGTGGGTATTCGAGAGCGTGTTGTCGCCCTCGAGGATGCAGAACGTGGCCAGCGCGTACATCTCGCCGGGAGTGAGGCTGAGCGGATTTGCCATCCACCCACGATCACGAGCCGAGCCGCTGGCCATTCACGGCAAATTCGCAGTGAATGACCGATCTGGCCGCACGTGTGGTCTGGTGGACCCACGCGCCCGACGGTCGTTCCCCTTGTCCGGGCGAGGGGTCACGCGGGAGGTTCTCCAAGCATGGCCGGCTACAATCCAGGTTCGGGTTTCTCGACGGGCTCCCCCTTCGACCAGCTGCGCGGTAGTCGGCGGCACAAGGGCGTCGACTTCCCCGCACCTGCGGGCACGGCGATCCCGGTGGCCGCCGACGGCGTGGTGGTGGGCCGCGGCAACCACGACGACTACGGCAACGTGGTGATGGTCAAGCACGTGGACTCGGGGTCGACGAACGACAAGTACACGCTCTACGGCCACATGCCCAACCTCGACAGCACGCCCGCGCTCGGCAGCGCAGTGACCAAGGGGCAGACGATCGGCGTGGTGGGCAGCACCGGCAGGTCGACCGGCCCGCACCTTCACTTCGAGCTCATCACCCTCGCCGCCGGCACCTGGTGGAGCTCGACCAACACGTGGTCGGGCGGAGCGACCGGCATCACCGGCTCCACCGGCCGCGTCGACCCGCTCGACGACGCCAACTGGGGCAACATCGACGTCTATCGCGGCACGGCCGTCTCGGACGCCGGAGCCACGCGCGGGACCCAGGCGGTGGCGGGCCTGTGCTTCATCGACGGCGACGGGCACAGCGTCGCGTGATGGGCTCGGGGGGCATGGCGACCTCGCCCGCATGACGATCCTGTTCGCGCACGGGCTCGAGAGCGGCCCCATCGGTCGCAAGTCGCAGGCGCTCGCGGACGCGGGCTACGAGCTGCTCGCACCCGATTGCCGCGGCCTCGAGCTCGCCGCGCGGGTGGAGCGGCTCGTAGAAGCGATCATCGCGACGAAGGCCTCGCCGCCGCTCCTCGTGGGCTCGAGCTTCGGCGGCATCGCGGGCCTCGTCGCCGCCCTGGTCGCAGAGGAGCGCGGCGTGGTGGTATCGGGTTTGGTGCTCTGCGCCCCGGCGCTGATGCTGCCGCCGCCTCCGGGTACGGTGGAGCGCCTCACGCTGCCGTCCGCTCGCACGATCGTCGTGCACGGCACGCGCGACGAGGTGATCCCGATCGAGGTCAGCCGGCGCTTCGCCGCCGAGCACGGGGCGGAGCTGCGCGAGGTGGACGACGACCACGGGCTCGGGCACGCGGGGCTGGCGGTGATCCTCGCGGCGGTGAAGGAGCTGCACGGGCCGCGGTGATCCGCGCTACCCCACGATCGGCAGCACCCGCTCCGCATACAGCTCGTCGAGCATGTCCTGCATGGTGCCCTCGACCCGCCGGTACATCTTGTCGATGCTGGTGCTGGCCCGCGCCTCGATGCCCGCGCCCACCTGCACCGTCACCTTGGCCGGGAGCGGCAGGTACGGCAGCGCGCAGGTGGGCCCAGCCAGCACGCCCCACGGGAACGCGAGCATGATCGGCAGCGAGTGGACCCGTGCCCACTTGGACAGGCGCAGCGCCTTGGCCACGCGCAGGCCCTGGCTGAGCACGATGAGGGTCTCGTGCGAGCCGGCGCTCACCACCGGCACGATCGGCACGTCGTGCTCGAGCGCGAGCTTGGCAAAGCCGGTGCGGCCGGCGAGCACCACCTTGCCGCGGTCGCGGTATGGGCGGAGCGTCTCGAGGTCGCCGCCGGGGAACACGAGCAGCTTGTGGCCGGCCTCGAGCACCTGCCGCGCCGTCTCGCGCCGCGCGGGTACGATGCCCACCGAGCGCAGCACCGCAGCCACGCGCGGGTGCTTGAACAGGATGTCGTGCGCGAGGATGTAGACCGGCTGGTCGTAGCCGCGCTGCCGGTAGTAGTGCACGAGGAACAGACCATCGACGGGGTTGAGCCCGCCGTTGTGGTTGCCCACCAGCACCGCAGGACCGTCGGGCACGTGCTCGAGGCCACGCACGTCGAGACGGTGGTAGCGGGCGAGCATGTCGAAGCCCTTCACCGCAGCCGCGAGCGCATTCGGGCACGGCCGCCCGATGTCGAGCGAGGGCTCCGCCCGGAGGCCCGCGACGAGGGCCCGCACGCCCTTCCGCAAGGGGCGCTCGCGAACCAAGCCACGCACCGCACCCGCCCATGACGAAGGGGACGGGGCCGGGTGAGGCTCGGTCTGCGGAAAAAGCGCCTCGGAAAGGGCTTCAGTGGAGGTGTGCAGTTCGATGCGCAGAGTGTGTCACAGCCTGCGCACCTGTGGGGCCAACCCTGAAATCTTCTGGCCGTTCGGCCCAGAGCGTTGTTCTGGAAAACCTGAGGACACGTCGCGCCACGGGCCCCGGCTGCTCCAGGTACCCGCAATGACCAAAGCGATCCCAGACCTCGACCTGCGCATGTTGCGGCAAGTGCCGTCGGAAGAAGTCGAGGCCGTCGGGCGGAAGGATCATCTCCTGCCGGCCCCACAGCATGAGCGTGGGCATCAGCAGCGAGGCGAGGTCCTCGGGCTGCAGGAGGTCGCGGGGCGAGAGGCTCTGCAAGAGGCCCTGCAGCTCGGGGTTGGTGAAGCGCCCGCGGATGCCGTGCGCGAGCACGTGGCGAAAGCCGGGCGGCGAGCTCGAGAGCATGCGATCGACGAACCGCAGCGCGTCGGCGTGATGCTGGATGCGGAACGTGTCGACGAACCGGCGCAGCGCCTCCGGGCTCATGGGCGCGCCGCCTGGGCACACGAGCACCAGGCCCCGAACCTTGTGCGGGCGCGCAGCGGCGTAGCGAACGGCACCGAAGCCGCCCATCGAGGTGCCGAGCACGATCGCCGGCTCGTCGATGAGGCGGTCGAGCGCCTCGAACATGCCGGCGAGCATGGTGTCGCGGGTGAGCCCCTGCCGCGGCAGCTCGGAGAAGCCGTGGCCAGGGCAGTCGAGCGCGACGAGGCGCCGGGTATGGGGGGCGAAGCGCCGCAGGAGACCCACGTACGAGATCGCGTTGGCCGAGAAGCCGTGCAGGAGCACGATGGGCGGCAGCTCGCCGCGGCCGTCGCCGTCGAGCACGTGGAGCTTGCCCACGCTGGTCGGGAGCCATCGGCTTCGCAGACCCTGGGAGTTGAGCACCCGGCGGAGCAGCCGTTCCGGAACCGTGAGCATCACCTGCTGGAATCTCAGCAGCGCCTACGGGGCTCGTCCAGAAACTGGACGGGGAGGAGACGTGAGCTTGTGGCCTGGATCACAGCACCGCGAACGTGCCTGCGCAGCCAGAGCCTGGCGCGTAAGCGCCTACACGGCGAAAACGGGTGGCACGAACGCCTTCACCGCTCGCGCGCGTGGTCGCGGTAGTAGTCGATCACCGCCTCGGTGAGGCCATCGACCACGAGCGCGCGACCAGCCGCGTCGAGCAGGCGTGGGCCTTCTTCGGGATGATCGAGGAAGCCGGCCTCGAACAGCACCGCGGGCATGTGCGCGCCCATGAGCACGTCGTACGTTCCCTGCTTGACGCCGCGGTCGAGCCGGTCGGGAAAGCGCTCGGCTTGCTCCTGCTGCACCCGCCGCGCGAAGCCGGCCGCGCGTGCGCGGTGACCCATGAGCGCCAGCTCGCGCAGCATCGTGGCGGCGTGGGCCCGGGTGGCGTCACCGGCCTCGGGCTGCTCCGCCCGCGCGGTGCGGGCTGCGTCTTGCTCGGCGAGCTGGGCATCGAGGATGTAGGTCTCGAAGCCGGTCTGCGGCCCGGTGCTCGAGGCGTTGGCGTGGAGGCTGATCAGCAGATCGGCCCGCGCCGCGTTGGCCCGCGCCACCCGCTCGGCCAGGGTCACCGTCTCGTCGCCCGAGCGGGTGAGCACCACGGTGGCATGCGGCAGCCGGCGCTGCAGCATGACCTGGAGCTCCTGCGCGAGGGCGAGCGTGACGTCCTTCTCGCGCGTGCTGCCGTCGAACGCAGCGCAGCCGGAATTGCTGCCGCCGTGGCCGGGGTCGAGCGCGACCACGAACGACCGCTCCACCACGGGCACGGGTCCCGCCGCCATGACGCCCCCCCCGGGGAGAGAGAGCGAGCCGAAGAGAGCAAGCGCCAACAGCGCAATTTCACGTCGCATCATCCCTACATGTAGGACAAGACCAGCGACGATCGAAAATACCAGGGAAAAGCGGAATGGTGGGAGGTCGCGGGGCCGAGAATGCTACATCGTCGAAGCTTGCAGAGACCCCATCCCACTGCTCCGGTGCTGGCCGCGGTCGCGCTGCTGGCGGGGATCCTCCAGGTGATGGCCACGGTGCTGCTCGGGCTCGCGACGCTCGAGGAGCTGCGCGCCGCGGCGGCCGAGGGCGCGAGGCCGTACCTCGTGGGCACGCTCGTCGCGGTGCTCGGGCTCGGCGGTGCGTGGCTACTACGACGCCGCCCGCTGTGGGCGGTCCTGGGGCTCGTGGCGTGGCAGGGCGCGGTGCTGCTGGCGCTGCGCCCGTACACGAGCCTCTTGGGCCTGGCGTTCCACGGCGAGTACGTGCTGCACCACTTCACGGGCCTGCTCGCGGCGGCGATCTGCATCGGCATCGCCGGCAGCTGGCTGCGCCGCCCCGAGCTCGGGCGTGCGCGCCTCTTGCCATCGAGCCTCGCGCTCGTGGGCACGCTGGCGCTGGTGCTCACCCACGTGCTCGAGCAGCCGAGCCTGCACGGCCGTCCGCCCGCGTGGCTCGAGCAGGGCGGTACGGCGGCGCTGCTGCTCGCGTGGGGCACGGCGGTGGCGCTGTTGTGGCCGAGCCTGCACCCGCGGCTGCGGCTGGTGGCGGCGGCGCTGCTCGTGCCGTTCGTGGCCCGCGTGGCGCTGGCATGGCCCGAGGGGCTGGCGGGCGCCTCGGTGGCCGACGTGGGCCGACCCGTGCTGATGGCGACGATGGTCGCGGCGTCGCTGGTCGCGTTCGTGGTGTTCCGCCCGTCGGCAGCGCCCAGCGTGCGCACGCTGGTGCTCGCGTTCTCGGGCGTCGCGACCGTGATGCTCTACTACTTCTACCGGCGCGGCTTCGGCGAGCTCGAGGCCGGGCTCGGGGGGCTGGCGCAGTCGATGTTCGCGTTCTCGCTGCCCTACCCGAGCTACGTGCCGGCGTGGCAGGTGTGGGTCGTGATGCTGGGGCTGTTTGCGATGTTCGCCGCCGCGTACGGCGGGCTCGTGAGCCCCGGACAGCGCGTGCGTGGGATGGCGCTGGCGATGCTGATCGTCACGGGCCTCGGGCTCTCGACGCCGCCGCTGGTGCTCATGACCGTGGCGGCGGCGCTCTTGTGGATCGACTCGACGAGCGCCGGAAGCTCGGCCGCGACGCAGCCACCCCCCGCACCGATGGAGGAGATCCTCGAGGCGTTCGCCGGGCGCGTGCAGCTGCCTGGCGTGGTGGTGCTCGACGACGGGGGCCGTGCGCTCCTGGCCGTGCGTGGCGAGCTGGGCGAGACCCCGCTCGATCTGCGAGCGCGCCCCGGCGCGCAAGGAGGCTGGGACGTGACGCTCACGGTGGGTCTGCTCGGTCGCGGGCGCCCGGTGCTGGGGCTCGACCCCGAGCCCGGCGACGACGGCCCCCGGCCCGCGCACCTGCTCGGCCGCACCCATCGCGCGCGCGGACAGGTGCGCCGCCTCGAGCTGCTCGACGACGCGCTGTTCGACGCGTTGCTGCCGTTCCCCGACGCGCGGCTCGAGCTGTGGGAGGCCGGCAGCCGCGTGCGCCTGGGCGTCGACCTCGCGCAGCTCGACGACGAGCACCTCGCCACGCTCGCGCGGGCGCTCGCGCACCGCGAGTGATCACCGCGAAAAATACAGCCGCATGGCCTCGAACCACCCCGGCTTGCCGGCGAGCTGCTCGAGCTCGCCGTCGTCGAGGTAGACGCCGCCGCAGCCGAAGCACTTGTCGACCTTCACGCCGCGGAAGGTGATCTCATCGAGCCACAGGCCGCACTTGGGGCAGCGCATCCAGTGCAGCGCCCGCAGGCGCGCGCGCTCCTCGGCGGTCAGCTCGTCCTGGTCGCGCTCGCGGGCGGCCCGGCGGCGGCTGAGCTCCTCGCGGATGTCCTGCTCCCCCTCGTCGACGCTCACGGCTTCCTTGTTCGCCCGCGGCGAGGTCGACGTCAACCGCATTCGTGCCGGCCGGGGCCAGCCGGCCTACTAGCCCCCGTGGGCCTCGATGTAGGCGAGCGCCTTGGCGTCCCGGTGGCGCACCTTGAGCAGGTCCCGGTAGTACTCCTTGGCCTTGTCGGTCTCGCCGAGCTTGTCGGCGGCCTTGGCCGCGCTCTCGAGCGCCTCGGCGAAGCGGGGATTGACGCGCAGCGCTTCCTTGTAGGAGTCGAGCGCGTCGCGGTGGCGGCCCTGCTTGGCCAGGCCCTTGCCGATGCACACCAGGATGTCGGGATCCTTGGCGCGGCGCGCCTTGGCCTTGCGCAAGAGATCGAGGCCCTCGCCGGCATCCCCCGACTCCACGAGCCGGCAGCCGCGATCGATGAGCGAGTCGATCGACTCGACGCGCGCGGGCTTGGAGCCGCCGTCGGGCTTGCTCGTGCCCTCCTCGGGCGCCTTGCCCTCCTCGGGCGCCTTGCCCTCCGCGGGCGCCTTGCCCTCGGCCGGGGCCTTGCCCTCCGCGGGTGCCTTGCCCTCCGCGCCGCCCGGCGAGGCGACCGATGCCCCGCTGGCCTTGGCCCGCAGCGCGAGCGCGGTGGGCTGGGCGGGCACGCGGCCGAGCACGGCGTCGGCCACCTGCTGCGCCTTGGTCTCGTCGCCGGCCCGCAGGTATGCGAGCGCGAGCGCGAGCTGGGCGAGGGTGCTGCGCTCGGGGAGGCTCTCGAGGCCGGCGACGACGCCCTCGGGCATCGGGCTCACGGGGTCGAGCCACAGCGGCGCGGCGTCGACCAGGCGCCGCAGCTCGCCGCTGCCGTCCTCGGGCAAGAGCGGCAGGATGTCGGTCGCGGGCCGCCCCTGGGCCAGGCGCACCAGCGCGCGGACCCTCCGCATGTGATCGCGGTCGACCACGTTCTCGGGCACGAGCGCGCCGAGGATCTTGGTGGCTCGCTCCTTGTAGTCGGTGGGCCCGGCAGGGGCGGGCGCGCCCGCGGCCTGGCCGATCATGTGGTCGAGCTCGCGCATGGCCAGGAGCTCGGCCTGCGCGAGCTGCATCTCCGCGGCGCCGGCGGGCGGCACCTTGCCCGCGTCGAGGCGGCTCTGCAACACGGCCTCGGCCTCACCGAGCGCCGAAGGATCGAGGCTGGCCATCGCGGCCTGGGCCTGCTCGAGCTCGGCGAGCGAGGCGGGGTCGAACGTCTCGCTGCCCGCGACGTCGCCAGCCACGCCCAGCACCTTGTCGCGGATGCTCGGCACCCCGAACACCACGGCGACGCCAGCAAACAGCCCGAGGCCCGCGACGAGCGGCCACGCGCTGCGGCGCGGCGGAGGCTCGTCGTCGAGCTCGCGCACGGGGGCCCGCGATCGGCGGCGTGGCTCGACGGGCTCGGGCTCGACCCGCTCGACCAGCTGATCATCGAACGACTCGGGATCGCGGTCGCGCCGGCGCGAGCGGGCGATCGGAACCTCATCGGAGCTCGGATCGCGATCGAGCGCGGGCGGGGCAGACCGAGCTCCACTCTGCTGGGAGAGCGAGGGCGAGGACGAGGACGGGCCCACCGGCACCGCAGCACGGCGCCGACCGCTGGGCTCGCGCGGCGCCACGGGAGCACGCTCGACCGCCGCCGCGGTGGGACGCACCTCGGACCCGTCGTCGCTGTCGTCGCCGTCGTCGACGACGTGGGTGACCGCATCGAGCATCGACGACGCGCCGTGCACCTCGTCGGCCCCGTAGCGCACGGTGGGCCGCACGGGCCGGCGACGCACCTCTTCGACCGGCTCGTGGCCGACCGCCTCGGGCACCGCCGAGACCGGCAGCGTCGGCACGGGCTGCGTGGGCGTGTAGGGTCGCGGCCGCATCCGCACCGCGGACTCGTCGATGCCCGAGCCTCGGCCACGACGCCTTCGATCGTCGTCGTCGACCACCCGCAGCTCGCCGAGCGGAAACGGCTCGGGGCCCGAGGTCTCGGCGCTGCCGGGGTCGCCCTGCGCCGCGCTCGGCGGCGGAGGGGGCGGCAGGCGGCCGAGATCGAGGCTGCGCTCGACCGCAGCCGCGCGCGCGGTGACGGGGACCTCGTAGTCGCCGGGCCGCCCCAGATCGAGGAGGCCCGTGTCCACGCCCTGGATCACCGGCATGGTCTCGCCGAAGCCCGGCGGCGGCCCGAGCTCCTCGAGCGCCGAGCCGCTGGGGGGCGGCTCGAGCTGCTCGAACACCTGCGGCAGGTTGCTGAAGCCCGAGAACGCCGGCGAGAACTCGGGCATGTCGCCGAGCCGCAGCCAGTGCTTGCCGGTGCGCGAGACCTGGTCGTCGGGGTGCAGCCGCCCCTCGGCAATCCACGTGCGGAGCGTCGCGAGGTCGGGCGCGGTGAACAGCAGATCCTCGACGGTGCGAATCTGCCAGGGGTGATCGCCGGCCCCGGGCGGAGGCTCGACCGCGAACACGTAGCTGCACACCGAACAGCGCACGGTAGCGCCCTCAGGGCCGATCTGGTGATCGTCGAGGGAGAACTCGGTGTGGCAGTTCGCGCAACGGACGATCAATGGCAGACCTGGTGGCGCACGTTAGCATAGGCGCGCCCAAGCGGCGCCGCTCACCCGCTACGGGATCAACCGAGCAATCGGCCGAGCACGCCACCGCCGAGCGCGAGCACGAGCACGCCGGCCAGCACCATCCCGAACAGCTTCATCGGAAGGGGGGTGGCATGCACGGGCTCGAGCCCAGCCTCGGCGTTGCAGCGGGGACACGCGAGCTCGCCCCCGGGGTCGGCCGAGAACGCGTGATGGCACCGAGCGCAGACGTAGTGCACGCCCTTCTTCCCTACCGAGCGGTCGAGAGGCTGTCAAGCCTACGGGAGGCTCGTGCCCGGTCATGACCACCCGGGTCGGGATCCGCCGTACGAGCCCATCCTTGCCGATTCGAGGCCAATTGCGTGATTTGCGCAGAATTTGCGCGGGCTTTACCGGAGTCGCCCTGCGCCCCGTGGATGGGGTGGCATGCTCCTCGGGTGCGACTGTTGCTCGTCGAGGACGACGCGCGGCTGGCCGAGCACACGGCCGAGTACCTGCGCGATCACGAGGCCGACGTCGAGGTGGTGGGCGACGGCCTCGCTGGGCTCGAGCGCGCCGCGTCGGGCGAGCACGACCTCGTGCTGCTCGACGTGATGCTGCCCGGGCTCGACGGCCTCGAGGTGTGCCGACGGCTGCGGCAGCGCTCGCCGATTCCGGTGATCATGCTGACCGCTCGCGGCGACGAGATCGATCGCGTGGTGGGGCTCGAGCTCGGCGCCGATGACTACGTGCCCAAGCCCTTCAGCCCCCGCGAGCTGCTGGCGCGGGTGCGGGCCGTGCTGCGCCGCCAGCCGGGCCCGCCGGCGGCGGTAGCGGCAGCGGGCTCGGGCCAGCGGCTGGAGATCGGACCGCTGCGGATCGATCGAGAGCGGCGCACGGTCCATGTGGAGACCCAGGTGCTCGAGCTGACGGCGTATCAGTTCGATCTGTTGTGGGTGCTGGCGACCAACGCGGGCAAGGTGCTCGGGCGCGAGCAGCTGCATGGGCAGGTGAGGCAGCTGCGGGGCGAGCCGCTCATCGAATTCGACCCCGCGGTGGATCGCTCGATCGACGTGCACCTCAGCAAGGTCCGCTCCGCGCTCGGCTCGGTGAGCGACGCCGCCAAGGCGCTCATCCGCACCGTGCGAGGCGTGGGGTACGTGCTGAGCGACGAAGACGGCCCCAGGGAAGAGGCCGGCGCATGAGCCCCGCGGCTACGCCTGCCCCAGCCTCCGGACACCGGGGCGGCCTGTTCCGGCGGATCCTCGCGATGGTCCTCGGCACGGCCGTGGCGGCGGCGGCGTTGGCTGCGATCGCCGGCTATACGTTCGCGGCTCGCTTCTCGTCGGAGTGGGTGGGCGAGGTGGTCGAGGCGATCGAGGCCAAGAGCGACGAGCTGCAGGCCGCCGGCGAGGACGAGGCGGCCCTCACCGTGATCATGGCCGAGCTCGGCGAGAAGCTCGACGCGCACGTGGCCCTCTACGGCAAGCGCGGCCGCAAGATCGCGGGCGAGGGGCCCCCGCACCTACCCCACGACTTTCGCGAGAGCCGCGACGAGCTCAAGCAAGGCCACCCGGTGGTGATCCGGCCGTCGCGGCTGGCCCCGCCGGGGGTGATCTACGGGCTCCAGGACCCCGCGACCGGCCGCATCGCGGGGGTGCTGGGCGTGCTGCCGCGCCCGGGCTTCCGGCTCTCGGTGCCGCTGGTGTCGGTGGCGGTGATGCTGCTGGTGCTCGGCGCGGGTGCAGGCGTGCTGAGCCGCTCGCTCACGCGCCGGCTCGGCAACATCGAGGCCAGCGCCGATCGCATCGCCCACGGCGACCTGCGCCATCGCATCGCGCTCGACACCGAGGTGCCGCGCGACGAGCTCGACCAGCTCGCGAGCGCGTTCAATGCGATGGCCGAGACCGTGGAGGGGCTGCTGCACGGCCAGCGCACGCTGCTCGCCAACGTCTCGCACGAGCTGCGCACCCCGATCGCACGCATGAAGGTGCTGGTGGAGATCCTGCAGGAGCGAGTGACGACGCTGCGCGAACGCGGCGACGACTCGCGACCGGTGCAGCGCCTCGACCAGGGCCTTCGCGACATGGCGCTCGACATCGTCGAGGTCGAGGCGCTGATCGCCGACCTCTTGACCAGCGGGCGGCTCGAGCTGCGGCACGGCGCGGGCGCGGCGGTACAGGTGGGCCGCTTCGACGTGGCGGCGCTGCTGCGCCGGGTGGCGGCCAAGGTCGACGCGCGGGTGGACGTGACGGGGGAGCCCGAGCTCGAGGCCGACGAGCTGCTCGTGGAGCGCATGCTGTCGAACCTGCTCGCCAACGCGCGGCGGGCGTGCCCGGCGGGCCGGCTGACCCTGTCGGCGCGCACGCAGGGCGAGGTGCTCGAGCTCTCGGTGGAGGACGAGGGGCCCGGCGTGCCCGTGGCGCACCGCGAGTCGATCTTCGAGCCGTTCACGCGGCTCGACGAGGCGCGCGACCGCGACCGCGGCGGCGTGGGCCTGGGCCTCTACCTGTGCCGGCAGATCTGCCGCTCGCACCACGGCACGATCGAGGTCACCGATCGCACCGACGGCGCATCCGGAGCCCGCTTCGTGATCCGGCTGCCGCTGCACCAGCCGGCACGAGCGGCTTGAACCGCCGGCCACGGGCAGGCCGCCCGCGCCCGCGGCCTGGACGGCCGGCCCCCACGCGCCCGGCAGTACGGCTATCCTCCGCGCCCATGGAAGCCTTCCAGCGGGATTTCGCGGATCTGCTCGTCGAGTACGACGTGGTGCGCTTCGGCGACTTCACGCTCAAGTCCGGCCGTCGCTCGCCCTACTTCGTCAACGCCGGGCAGCTCCGCACCGGTGACGCGATCGCACGGCTCGGCCGGGCCTACGCGGCGCAGCTGCTGCACCACCGGATCGGATGCGATCTGGTGTTCGGCCCGTCGTACAAGGGCGTGCCGCTGGCGGTGGCCACCGCGGCCGCGCTCGCGGCCCGGGGGCACGACGCGGGCTACTGCTTCGATCGCAAGGAGATCAAGGACCACGGCGAGGGCGGCCGCTTCGTGGGCATGGTGCCCGCCGACGGCATGCGCGCGGTGATCGTCGACGACGTGATCACCTCGGGCGTGTCGATCCGCGAGGCCGCCGAGATGCTGCAGGCGGCGGCGCGGGTGGAGCTCGGCGCGGTGGTGGTGGCGGTGGATCGGCAGGAGCGCGGGCGCGGCGAGGAGAGCACGCTCGCCGAGCTACGACGCGAGCTCGGCGTGCCGGTGCTGCCGATCCTGACCGTGCGCCAGCTCGTGGACGACCTGCACTCGCGCACGGTGGGTGGCCGCCAGGTGGTCGACGACGGGCACAAGGCGGCCATCGAGGCGTACCTGCTCGAGCACGGCGCCCGCGAGGCGTAGCGCTGCTATGCTGCACGGGTGACGCGAACGCGGCGGTGGCTGCTCGGGGCGAGCGCGGTGGTGACCGCGAGCATCACCCCCGGCTGCCACGAGGAGCTCGACCCGCTCGACCCCGAGGTGCTGGCCGAGGTGGCGCGTACTCGCGGCGACGCGCAGGGCATCGAGCGCAGCGGGATCTACGTGGGCATGTTCGAAACGCTCGAGTGCGGCTGCAGCGGCGTCGACGCGGCCTACGACCTCTCGCTCTGCACCGCGGTCGAGCGGCTCGAGGACCTCGGTCTGCCACCATGGCTGCAGCTCGAGCTCGTGCAGGCCGACGGCAGCGTGCGGATCCAGGCGCTCGGGCTCGCTGACTTCTTCGAAGCGGAGGCCAGCTTGCTGCCGTCGTTCTACGGCCCGCTGCACTCGGACGGGCGGCTGTCGGTGGCCGGGGTGCTGCAGATCGACGCGCTCGTGGCCAGTGGGAGCGTGCTCGGGCGCATCGACGGGACCAGCGAATTGGAGCCCGAGGGCTGGGCGCTCGTCGCCGAGTACCAGCAACGCTACGCGCTCGACCTGGTGATCCAGCCGGACGTGCTCGACTTCGGTGGCGAAGACGAGGTCGAGGTGCAGCCGGTGGACTGCCGCGAGCGCGTCTCGCTCGACCTGCGCTGGGTCTCGCCGCCGTTCGGACCGGTGGTCGGGCCCTGACCCCACCCGCTACTGGGCGAGCGCCACCATGCGGGGAGCCGAGATCACCCAGTCGGTCCGGGGGATCTCCACACGGGTGTGGAACACCACGTGCGAGCCATTGGGGGTCAGGCGCGGATCTTCGTCGCGCAGCGCGTTGCGGGTGAGCACTGCGAGGCCCTCGCCCTTGCCGGTCGTGGCCACCGACGCGATCTCCGGGTCGTCGGGCGCGGTCGGGTCGAACGCCTCGCCGCGCAGCTCGAACGCCACGCGGGAGCCGTCGAGCGACAGGGACGGGCTGCGAACGCTGCCCTCGTGGGTGAGCGCGACGACGACGAAGCGGTTGGAGTCGAGCGTGGTGACGGTGGGCAGGCCCCGCGCCTCGCGATCGTCGGCCGGCGCCACGAGCCCGGGCTCCGCGGCCGGATCGACGGCCGGATCGGCGGTTGGGTCGGCGGGGGCGGCCACCGGGGCCGCGTAGTCGGTGGGCGCCAGGAACAGCGCGCCGAGACCGACGGGCAGATCGAGCCGGTAGAGCTTGCGCGGCAGGTCGCCGGCGGTGACCACCACCACGGGCTGCGACCCACGCTTGCCCACGGCCACCTCGTGCACCGCGTCGGCATTCTCGAACACGGAGCCGGGCAGTCGGAGCACGACCGTTGGCATCTGAGTGTCGAAGAGCCAGACCCCGGGACCCTCGGGTCCCGCGCCCACGGCCACGAGGTGCCGCTCGGAGAGCCACGCGACCTCCTCGAGCTCGGTATCGTCGAGCATGCCGAGCACGAGCTCGTCGTCCTGGCCGGCCGTGACCACGCTGACCACCGCCTGGCTGCCCAGCGAGCCCACCCGCGCGAGCTGGCCGTTGCCGTCGAGCACGGCGTCGCCGAGGCCCGGTGAGGGCGCGGAGACCTTGCCCTTGGCGGTGAAGCCACAGCCGGACGCGCCGGGATCGAGCGTGTAGAGCTGGAGGCCCTCGCCGAGCGTCTGCACGAGCACGGCAGCGCCGTCCTCGGCCACCCAGTAGCGCGGTGACTCGTGCACCGAGATCTCGCCGCCGGCGAGCGCCTCGCACTTGCTGCGCGAGTCGGGCTCGATTCCCGGCGCGCCGCTCGACAGTCGCTCGACGTCGTCGAGCGCGAGGTCGGCCCGCACCGCGTCGCGCGTGACCACCTGGAACCCGCGGGTGATGGCGAGCAGCTCGCCGTTGGCGAGCGCGTACGGCGAGCCGCTCTCGAGCGGCCGGCCCACGAGCGTGGGCTTACGCTCGGAGCGCTCCTCTTCCTCGAGCTGGCGGCGGACCTGGCCGACGATCGTCTCGGCCATGCGCTCGGCCTCGGGGACCTGGGCCAGGCGGTCGAGCGCCTCGCGCAGCCGGTCGCGCAGCTGCACGGCGTCGATCGTGGGTGCCTCGTTCTCGGGCAGCGCATCCGCCAAATGCTCCTGCAGGAACAACGCCTGCAAGATCACCACCGACGAGCCGCGCAGCACCTCGCTCGGCTTGGGGTTGACGGTCATGACATGGGGAAACGCGAAGTCACCGACCGAGAGCACGGCGAACTGCACGTGGTCGGGCATGTCCGGCACGCCATCGTCGATGTCGAGCTTCTTGAAGTCGAGCTCTTGCGGCTTCTCGAACACGACATAGCCGTAGCCGAAGCGATCGGCGAGGATCATGATCGACTCGATGCCGGTGGTCTCGAGCTCGGGGACCTCTTCCTTGGCCTTCTGCTCCCAGGCCTCGAACGTGCCCTCGTGGGCCTCGAAGCCCACGTCGGCGAGCACGAGGCTGTAGCCGCGGCTGCGCGCGACCACGAGGATCTTGGCCGGATCCTCCTTGTTGCCGGTGCCGTGCTTGCGCAGGAAGAAGAACCACCCGGCCGCGCCGAGCGCCAGGGTCAGCATCAGCAGGAGCGCGACCACCTTGCCTCGCCCGCTGCGCTGGAGGGCCTCGAGATCCGACCGCGAGCCGAGCCCGTCATCCGTCATGCCGGCCACGATCGCATGGTTGTCCCCATGGCGCCGAGCCCAGCCCACGCGGCTCTAGGCGCGCGAGGCGCTCGAATGCGCCATGACTCGGAGACTATGAGGCGGACGCCGAAGGGCTCCGACCCCGGGCCGGCCCTGCCGGGCCGTGCAGTGCCGCGCGGACGCCGTTGACGAGCAGCCCGAGCCCGTGGCCCACCGGCGGCAGCCGGCCCTGGTCGCGCTGGGCGATCCAGCGCGGATGGCTCTCGGGATAGAGATAGGCCTCGGGGTGCGGCATCAGCCCGAACACGCGGCCGGTCGCGTCACAAAGGCCGGCCCAGCCGCCCGCGGAGCCGCTGGGATTGTCGGGCCAGGCCTCGGTGGGGCGGCCCTCGGCATCGACGTAGCGCACGGGCACGAGGTGCTCGGCCTCCACACGCGCGCGGAGGGCCTCGTCGGCGAGCACGAGCTTGCCCTCGCCGTGGCGGCTCGGCAGCGGCAGCGGCACGCCGGTGCTGCCCTGGGTGAACACGCAAGGGCTCGCGGGGTCGATGGCGAGCCGCACCCACGCATTGCGATAGCCGAGGCGATCGTTGTGCACGAGCGAGGCCTGCTGCGGAGCGAGCCCCTCGCCGGGCCGGCGATCGAGCGCGGGCAAGAGGCCGAGCTTGACGATCGTCTGGAAGCCGTTGCAGATCCCGAGCACGAGCCCGCCGTCGTCGACGAAGCGGGCCAGGCGATCGCCCAGGCGAAACCGCAGGCGATTGGCGAACACCCGCCCCGACGCGATGTGATCGCCGAACGAGAACCCGCCCACGAACACCAAGAGCCGCGCATCGTCGAGCGCCGCACCGCCCGCGGCGAGCAGGTCGCCCACGTGCACGATCTCGGCACGCGCGCCCGCCATGCGAAGGCCCGCCGCCGTCTCGGCCTCGCAATTGAGGCCATAGCCGGTGAGCACCAGCGCTCGCACCTCGTGCCCGCCCTCGACCGGGGCCGTCGGCTCGGCCCAGGGCCCGCCCGCGAAGCCGCGGGCCTCTGCTGCCAACGCGTGCTCGCTCATGGACGCGGTCGGCTCACGGCGCCGGGAAGCAGCCGCCGGTGGAGCCGGGCTCGCCGCCGATGGTGTCGCACTTGCACGGGAAGTCGAGCGGACGCTCGCTGCGATCGGCGAGCAGCGTGGCCGCGAAGAACGAGCCGGGCACGAGGTCCACCATGATCGGCGACAGCACCATGCCCGTCACGTTGCCGCACCACGAGTGCTCGCCCTTGATCGAGCCCTCGAGCGCGATGTCGGCGAGGATGTCCGAGCCCGTGAGGGGGTTCGCGGCGCCGGTGACCATGGTCTCGCCGAACTCGAGCGTGAACGCGAAGTTGGCGACGTCGGCCTCGATGAGGAGGGCATCCCCCACCTCCTCGCGCGGCTCGCTGGTGCTGCCCTGCGAGAGCGACAGCGGCTGGAATTCCACGCTGATGGTCCCGTTGCCCATGAGGTCGACCTCGGCCGTGACCTCGCCGAGGAACTGGAGCGGCAGGCCGGGGCTGACGTTGGTGTCGATGGGCACGAGGTACACACCGTCGAGGGGGATGTACTCACCCTCGGTCTCGCCGCCCGAGCCCCCGAAGTCGGGCAGCACGGGGGTCCCCATGTCCATCTTGGGCTCGGGGACCTCGCGATCGTCCTCGGTCTGCTCGTTGAATCGTTCGTACTTGCCCTCGGCATCGGGGCTCGGGCAGCCGCTGGCCACCCCGAGGAGCAGGAGCAGGGACCCCGGCAGGGCCCCCCGACGCAGGTGATGGTGGATGCTCGTCATGCGGGCTCGAGTCCTACGAGGGCAGTTGGCGGGGCGTCGGTTTTCTGCGAAGCTGGCGCCCGTCGACTGACGAGGCAAGCATAGAGCCCCGCGCCGGTCGACGACAAGCACCATACCGTCGGTCTCACCCCCGGCGGTGCACGGACATCGAGACCTCCACCGAGCGAGAGCCGAGAGTGGGAACGCTACTGATGGGTCGCACGACGAGCAACGGGATCGAGTGGAGCCTGGGCCTCGGCTTCGGGCTTTCTGTGGCGCTCTTGGTCGGGCTGTCGCCCGGCTCGGCGCACGCCTCGGGGTTCGCCGCGGCACGCTTCGGCGGCGAGCATGGCCACCCCACCACCGACAACGCCACTGCGATCTACTACAACCCAGCGGGCATTGCGCTGTCGAAGGGCACCCACGTGTTCGTCGACGGCACCACGGCGCTGCGCTGGGCCAGCTACGACCGCCCGAGCACGTCGGTCAACAACCCGATGACCCTCGATGCCGCGCCCGGGGCCAACAACGGCAAGTCCACGCTGTTCAACGGGATCGTGGCGCCGTTCATCGGGGCCACCTCGGACTTCGGCACCGATTTCTTCTACGGAGGTCTCGCGCTCTACTTCCCGTTCGGCGGCTCGGCGGTGTGGGACAAGAACCCGGCCTACTCGCGCAGCCAGCAGTTCCCGGGCGCCGTCGACGGCACCCAGCGCTGGTACTCGATCGACGGCACGATCCGCTCGATGTACATCACGGGCGCGTTCGGCGTGAACATCCGCAAGATCGGCCTCACGCTCGGCATGAGCGCGAGCGCGATCCGCAGCGAGGTGGTGACGATCCGGGCGCGCAACACCGACGGTACCGACGATCTCCTCGACCCCAACGGCAACCTCAAGGAGGGCCGCAGCTACGTCGACGTCCATGGCTGGCAGGGCGGCTTCTCGGTCGGCGCCACGTACAACCTGCTCAAGAAGGACAAGCTGTTCCTCGGAGCCTCGTACACCAGCCAGCCCAACGTGGCGGGCGGCATGACGCTCGACGGCACGCTCTACAACACGCTCGGCCTCGCCGAGCCGTCCACGACCCCGGTGGAGCTCACCCAGACCTTGCCCGAGATCATCCGCTTCGGCGGGCGCTGGCGGCCCGTGAGCAAGGTCGAGCTGCGGCTCTTCGGCGACTTCACCCGCTGGAAGGTGTTCGACAAGCAGTGCCTGCTCGACAAGGGCGTGGAAGGCCGTAGCTGCGAGTTCTCCGGGGTGGATACCGCCTTCGACGACCCGGGGAATTTCGGCGGCGACGGGCCCAACGACAAGGTGGTGGGGGTGACCCAGCACCTGCCCCGCTACTGGAAGAACGCGGGCGGCGTGCGAGCGGGCGTGAGCTACTGGTTCCTGCCGCAGCTCGAAGCCTACGTGGGCGTGGGCTTCGACTCCAACGCCGTCCCGGTACAGACCCTCGACCCCGCGCTCATGGACATGACCAAGATGAGCACGTCGGTGGGCGCCCGCTGGCAGATCATCAAGCACCTCGCGGTGTCGCTCACCTCCACCGAGCTGTTCTTCTTCACGGTGGACACCAAGGGCAAGAACGCGCTCAACAAGTTCCAGTCGCCCACGCGGCAGCCCGACGCGAACGGCGAGTACAAGCAGTTCTTCCAGCTGTTCAACCTGTACCTGGACGTGAGCTTCTAGCTTGGCCCGGCTAGCTTGGCCCGGCTAGTTTAGCCCCCCGCGGGTTCCGGTAGGCAAGCAGGCAACCAGGTGCCCCCCAAAGGGGGGGCTGGTTTCGGCGTGGCGGAGGCCTGTGCGCTGGTGATCAGGTGGGCGGGGCGGGCGAAGTGGGTGAATCGGGCTTCGGGGGCTCCGCGGACGCGTCCTTGCGGGGCTCCATGGCGACGTCATCGGGCTTGGACGGCTCGGGTTTGGGTGGCTCGGGCTTGGGCTCGTCGCGCTTGGCGGTGTCGTCCGGCTTGGGTGCGTCAGGCTTGAGTGCGTCCGGCTTGGGCGTGTCCGGCTTGGGCGCGTCGGGCTTGGGTGCGTCAGGCTTGGGTGCGTCCGGCTTGCGGATGGTGTCGGCGTTGGTGATGGTGCCGGCGGGCTCGGCGTTCTTGACGTGGCGGTCGAACCAGTCGAACGACTCGGCGAGCACGTGCAGCACCGACTCGCGGGCCACGTAGCCGTGGGACTCGCCGGGCAGGATCACGAGCCGTGCGGTGCCGCCGGTGCCCTGCATCGCGTGGAACAGCCGCTGGGACTGCAGCGGGAACGTGCCGGCGTTGTCGTCGACCTCGCCGTGGACGAGCAGCAGCGGCTCGTCGATGCGATCGGCGGTCATGAGCGGCGACACGTTCACATAGGTCTCGGGGGCCTCCCACAGCGTGCGGCGCTCGCCCTGGAACCCGAACGGGGTGAGCGTGCGGTTGTAGGCGCCCGAGCGCGCGATCGCGGCGCGGAACAGGTTGGTGTGGGCCAAGAGGTTCGCGGCCATGAACGCGCCGTACGAGTGCCCCATCACCCCCACGCGGTCGCGGTCGGCCACGCCGGCCGCCACCGCGGCGTCGATCGCCGCCTCGGCCGCCCACGTGATCTGCTCGAGGAACGTGTCGTTCATCGTCTCGGGGTCGCCGACCACCGGCATCGCGGCGTCGTCGAGCACGGCGTAGCCCTGGGTGAGGAAGAGCAGCGGCGAGGTGCCGGAGAGCCGCGTGAACGTGCGCGGAGCGGCGCGGACCTGGCCGGCCGTGTCGCCGTCGTTGAACTCGAGCGGGTAGGCCCAGATCACCAGCGGCAACCGCTGCCCCTCCTCGTAGGCGGGCGGCAGGTACAGCGTGCCCGAGAGCGGCACGCCGTCCTTGCGGGTGTAGGTGAGGATCTGCTTGCGGATCCCGGTGAGCTGCGGGTGCGGATCGGGGAACTCGGTGAGGCGGCGCTCGGTCACGCCGTCTTGCCCTTCCTGTACGAAGAAGTTGGGGGGCTCGGTGCTCGACTCGCGCTGGACGAGCCGCGCGTGGTGGCCCTCGCCCACGAAGTCGACGAAGCGAGAGTGCTGCTCGCCCTGCGACTGCATCAGCCGCTCCTTGCCGCCGGTGGCCAGCTCGTAGCGGTCGAGGAACGGACGGTCGCCGTCGGGGCCGGCCCCGTCGCCGGCCAGGAAGATGCTGCCCTGCTCCACGATCACCACCTCGGTGCCGTCGGGCCGCAGCTCGGTCACCGGCTCGCCCGGGTCGGCGTAGGCATCGTTGCTGCTGATGTCGAAGAGCTTGCGCGGCGCGACTCCGGGCTCGTCGAGCTCGTAGAGCCACGTGGTGACCCAGCGGCGGTCGCGGTCGTACTCCTCGACGAGCACCTGGCCGGGCTTGACGGTCCAGTGGAGCGCGCTCAGCCGGTGCTCGACCCGCAGCCGCTCCTCGGGGGTATCGGCGAACGGCGCGGCGTGGCTCATCACGCGGTCGCGGTGCTCCACCTCCTTGCGGGGGTCGCCCTCGTCGAGCGCCTCGGTCCACACGAGCGTGGCCGGACGCTCGGGCTGCCAGTGCACCTCGCGGGGGCCGATGCGCACGCCCTCGATCGGGATCTCGTCGGCCACGTCCTGGTCGGCGACGCGACGCACGACCTTGGCCTTGGCGTCGATCACCTCGATCACGCGGGCGAACCGCGACCACGGCACGGCATACGAGAACGGCCGCCGCAGCCGCTCCACCAGCACGTACTTGCCGTCGGGCGAGGGCGTGGCCGAGGCGTGCAGGCCCGGCTCGCCGAGCGGCTGCGCGTTTCCCTGCAGGTCCACGAGCGCGAGGCGGGTCGTCGCGAAGTGCTCGAACGAGCGCTCGTCGTCGGCGTTGCCGAGCAGGTCCTGGTACGTGCGGTTCTGGGCGGCCTTGCCCGCCGTGTCCTCCATCACCGGCCCGCGCGGCACGGCCCCGCGCGCAGGCGGCGGGCCGAGCTCGGGCGGCACCTCGTGCACGAGCAGCGCCTGCGAGCCGGGCATCCACTCGAACGGCCGGCCGAGCACGTCGCTCACCCGCAGCTTCGCGAGCCGCCGCGCCGCACCGCCGTCGGCGTCGGCGATCCAGAGCTGCAGGCCCCGCTCGCCGCCCAGCGAGTCGCCGTCGATGGTGAACGCCAGGCGCGCGCCGTCGGGCGACCACACCGGGTCGGTGATGCGCGCCCCGGGCGGTAGCTCCACCGCGCGCACCTTGCCGTCGGCCACCGTCTGGAGCTCGAGGCCGGTGGTCCAGCGAGTGCGTCGCCGGGCATGGCGCTGCGGGTCCACGCGCACCCCCGCGAGCCGCTCGAACGGCCGCGTGACCTCGGCGATGCTCGGCAGCGCTTCCTTGGTGAACCGGCCGATTCGTTCACCGCCGGGCGCCACGGCCACCTCCGGGGTCGGCGGGGCATCGATGATGTCGACGACGTCGGTGGGCGGCAGCCGGTAGGTGGAGGCGGCCGCATCGGCGACCTCGGCGGAGTCGCGCTCGGTCGCAGCAGGAACCACGAGCTCTACCGCTGGCGAGGCGTCGACGCTCTCGCTGGGCGCGGGCGAGCTACAGGCCAGAACGAGGCTCAGGGCCGACAGCAGCCCGCCCAGAGCCGAGCCGGTGATCGCGTGGCGCGCATGGATCCCCGACACGTCGAGCGAGTCTACCAGACGCGCCGCATCACACGTCGCCGAGGCCACCTTCGAATCGCGCACGGACGGTGTCCGCGTCCACATCGATCACCGTGGTGCCGCGATGTCGTATGCGTAGCCGTGCCGCTTCGGTGGGCGCGATCACGTGTCCGAGGACCACGAGCCCATGGGCCGCGAGCGCATCCTGCAAGGCGGGCACGTCCTGCGGCCGGGCGGTGAGCAAGAGCCGCCCCGTGCTCTCCGACCACAGCGCAGCCCAGGCATCGAGGCCGAGGCCTTGCCCGTGCTCGGGCAGGTCCACGTCCACGTCGAGCCCAGCGGCCAGGAGCGTGTGGCAGAGCGCGATCCCGAGGCCTCCGCGGGCCACCACGTGAGCGCTGCGCACGAGGCCCGCGTCGCGGGCCGCCACGAACGCACGGTAGCGGGCTGCACACGCCGCGGGGTCGGTGCGCGGCACCTCGCAGAGCGCGAGGCCCGAGCGCCGCGCAGCCTCGCTGCCGCCGAGCTCGTCGCGCGTCTCGCCGAGCAGCAGGAGCACGTCGCCGGGTGCGCGCGGCACCAGCGTCAGCGCCCGGCTCACGTCTTGGAGCTGCCCCATCACGCTCACGAGCAGCGTGGGTGGGATCGAGATCTTCACGCCGTCGAGCATGGCGTCGTTCTTCATCGAGTCCTTGCCGCTCACGAGCGGCAGGCCGTAGGCCTCGCACGCCTCGCGCAGGCCACGACAGCACTCGACGAGCTGCGCGAGCTTGTGCGCGCCGTCGGGGTTGTGGTCGCTCGCGATCGGATCGGGCCAGCAGAAATTGTCGAGCGCGCAGAGCCGGTCCCAGCGCGCGCCCGCGGCCAGCACCCGCCGCACGCCCTCGTCGACCGCGGCCTGTGCCATCGCGAACGCGTCGAGCTCGGAGTAGAACGGGCACACGCCCTCGCCGAGCACCACGCCCTCGGGACGACCGTGGCGCAGCCGCATGACGGTGGCGGTGGCGGGCACGTCCAGCTTCACGCCCACGTGCGGCTTGACCACCGAGAGCCCCTTGACCTCGTGGTCGTAGCCCCGCGCCCGCGCCTGCCCGCTGGCGAGGTCTGGCGCCCCCACCAGCTCCAGGAGCACCCTGCCCTGCCCGGCAGGGTCGCGTGCGGCCGCGAGCGCGGCGGCGTCGATCGGCAGCGGCGGCGGGGGATCGTGGCGGGCCACGAGCCGCGCCCGCGGCCAGCCGTCGTGCAGAAACGACAGCGGCAGATCCGCCGCGATCGTCTCGCCATGCCGCACGAGCAAGCGCCCGTCGTCGGTGAACGCCCCGAGCACGGTGGCCTCCACCTCGCGCCGCTTCGCCAGCGCCATGAACGCTTCGAGCCGATCCGGCGGCACCGCCACCGTCATGCGCTCCTGCGCCTCGCTGACCAGGATCTCCCACGGCGCGAGCCCGGGATACTTGAGCGGCGCGCGGGCGAGATCGATCCACGCTCCACCCGTGGCCTCGGCCATCTCCCCCACGCTGCTCGACAGCCCCCCCGCCCCGTTGTCGGTCATGGCGCTGATGAGCCCCTCGTCGCGCGCCTGCGCGAGCATGTCGAACATCATCTTCTGGGTGATGGGATCGCCGATCTGCACCGCCTGTACCGGTGAGCTCTCGTCGAGTCGCACGCTCGAGAACGTGGCGCCGTGGATCCCGTCCTTGCCGATGCGACCGCCCACCATCACCACGTGGTCGCCGGGGCGGGCGTGCTCCTCGTGCGTGGGGAGCCCGGCCGACTCCACCGGCATCACCGCCACGGTCCCGCAGAACACCAGCGGCTTGCCGAGGAAGCGCTCGTCGAACAGCTCCCAGCCGCGCGCGTACGGGATCCCGCTTTGGTTGCCCCCGTCGATCACCCCGCGATGCACACCATCGCGGATCCTCCGCGGGTGCATGAGCCCCGCGGGCACGCGCCCGGCGTAGCGCGGGTCACCGAAGCAGTAGCCCCACACGTTGGCGAGCAGGTCCGCGCCACGGCCGGTGCCGAACGAGTCGCGATTGACCCCCACGATCCCGGTCATGGCCCCGCCGTAGGGGTCGAGCGCCGAGGGCGAGTTGTGGGTCTCGACCTTGTAGACCAGGTGATCGCGCTCGGTGCAGCGCACGACCCCCGCGTTGTCGTGGAACACCGAGACGAGGAACGGCGCGTGCTCGGGGTCGAGGCCCCCCCGGCGCCGCGCCTCGGCCACCGCCTCGGTGGTGCCGCGCACGAACCGGCGAAACAGCCCCTCCTCGATCACCGTGGTGTGCCCGCGAGCGTCGGTGTGCTCGATCGGCGCCGCGAAGATCTTGTGCTTGCAGTGCTCGCTCCACGTCTGCGCCAGGCACTCGAGCTCGGCGTCGGTGGGGTCGCGGCCGCGCAGGGCGAAGTGGCGCGCTATCGCCTGCATCTCGGCGAGCGATAGCGCCAACATGCCCTGCCGGGAGCGCGCCAGCAGCTCCGCGTCATCGGCCTCCGAGAGCGGCACCATGGCCACCCCGGGCGCCGCGTCGGTCCCGGGGCGCGGCACCTCGAGGTCGAGCGTGCGCGGCAGCGGCTGGCCGTCGGGCCCCACGCCAACCAGGACCCGCGCGCGCTCGATGAGCGGGTTGTGGAGCACGGCGTCGGCGGCGTGCTTCACCTGCGCGACGGAGAGCCCCCGCACGAGGTAGAGCGTGGAGGTGTAGGCTCGACCCGCGAGCGCACGACCGAGGCAATCCTCGGCGGCTCGCACCACGCTGCCACCCACGCTGTCGGTCACGCCCGGCAAGAGCCCCACCGCCAGTGCCACCCACGGCTCGTCGTCCGCCATCGGGTCGGGCAGGCATCCCAGCGCGCCGACCTCGGCCACCGGATCCACGAGCGCCGCGAGCACCCGCCCCGCGTCGTCGTCGGAGAGCCCGAGCTCGAGGTGGATCACCCGGCGGGTCCGTAGCGCGGCGGGGCGGAGCCCCAGCCACGTCTCCAGGCGGTGCCGCGTCTCTACTGCCAATGCGTCGACCAACCCCGGCCGGACCTCGATCTCCAAGCGGTGGATCGTCACGCGCGTCTTTGTGCCCAGGCCCCCACTGGTGTCAAGACGAGCCCGCTCGCTGCCCCAAGACCGCTGTCCACTGCGGGCGCCGGCGCCGGGGCAGCCGCTTGACAGCGCGGCAGGGGCGCTGCACGATGGACGGCAGGGCCTGTCGTAGGTCGTGGCTCTCGTCCCTGGAAGATGGTCTTCCCGGCGAGCCCCGCTGGCGCCGCTCTCCGCATGGATGGCCGCACGGATGGCCCCCGCCGCGGCCCCGCGCTGCGGTGCGGCTCGTGCTCACGATTCGAGGCAATGTTCATGACGCAGTCGGATGATGCGACCGCGCAGGTCCCCAAGGTCGAGTCCGCCGATACCGCCTGGGCGGAGTCGCTGCGCGAGGTGATGTGCAAGGTGATCGCCACCCTGCCCGACCACGCCACGCTGGGCGAGCTCGTCGACGCGGCCAAGACCAACGCCGCCATGGCGCCGGTGCTCCAGATCTTCACCGTGCAGGAGCTGATCGACGCGGCCCGCAAGCGCCCCAAGCCGGGCAAGCCCGGCAAGGACGACGAGCTCCAGCTCGACGAGGATGGCAACCCCCTCATGGATCTGGGGGATGCCTCGCCCGCCGTGATCCGCCGGCGCGCCGACGTGCCCGACGGTGATCTACGCGTGCTGCGGGTGCTGGCCGAGCGCGGCGCCCAGCGAGAGCTCGACCTCGCCAACAACACCGGCCTCACCGGCGAGCAGCTCCGCCTGCTCGTCCGCCACCTCCGCGCCAAGGGCTTCGTCCACGTGGAGGGCAGCGGCACCAAGCGCCGCCTCAAGATCACGCGGCACGGCAGCGCGTACCTGCGGCGCCACAGCTAGCCGGACGAGCACACGAAGAAAGCGCCGCGGCCCTCGAGGGCTCGCGGCGCTTCTCTCGAGCCCCTGGGGCTCGTCTATCCCACGTCGCCGATGACGTCGGTGATGACGCCGGTCAAGCAGCGAATGGCGGGGCTGAAGTCGGTGTCGCAGATCGACTCGATGCAGCAGCGGATCTGCTCCTCGCCGCTGTCCTCGTCCGCGTAGTTGAGGCTCTCGCACACCCGGCGCATGCGGACGGGCGGCAGGCCCTGGCCGGTGAAGTTGCCGAGATCGTCGGTGCCGGTGCAGCCGGGCCCCAGGGTTCCGAACTCGAAGATCTTGTTGGCAGCGCGAATCGCGTCGTCGGGATCGGGCGGGCTCCACTCGTCGGGCAGGATGTCGCCGGCCGGGTACGGGAAGTCGATCCAGTTGCGATAGAGCAGGTCGACGGCGCCACCGGCGATCGGCTCGTACGGCGCGTTGGAGTTGTGGGCCACCACCGGCGGCACGCCGAGGATGCCGAGCATGACCACCTCCCGGTCCTGGTTGCCGGTGAGGTAGTCGAAGTACGAGATGTAGCGGTCGATCGGGTGCAGCACCTCGCTGTCGCTCGGCTCGCAGCCCTCGTAGATCCCGTCGCCGTTGGCGTCGGCACACGTGACGCCCGAGTTGAAGCAGATCGCCGAGGTCGCCTGCGGGATCATCAGCTCGGGGTTCACGTTCCAGTAGATCGTGTTCTCGATGTCGGTGAAGAACGAGTAGCCGCCCGGCGCCGCCACCGAGCAGTCGATCTCGTCGCTGATGAGGACGACCACCAGCGTGGCGTCCGGGCGCAGGAACCCTTGAGTGACGTCGGCCCACTCCGGGTCCATGTCACACTTCTCCTGCGCGGGGTTGTTCCAGCACGCGCCCTCGTTGATCGCCTGCAGCATCGTCTCGAGCTGCGCCTCGTAGCCGCAGCCGTCGATGCCCTGCGGACCGATGCACGACAGCGCCGCGCCCACGTCGTCGTCGGGCACGTTGCTCCCGAACGCGCTGAAGTTGATGAAGTGGTTGCCGGGGGCGACGTCGGCGGGACAGTTCTCGGTGCACGCCTCCTCGATCACCACCGGGTCCATCGGGTCGAGGCCGGTGAACCGCTGGATCCGCGAGTTGCAGCCCTGGTACACGGGCGCACCCTGGCGGGGCACGTAGTCGGGCTTCTGGAACGCGGTGCACAGCGGGTGACCGAAGTCGCTCGTGGTCACCATGATGTTGACGTTGGGATTGACCGCGTCGCCGTCGGGATCGGTGAGGCTCTGGAGCTCGTCGACGAGGAACTGGAAGTTGCGCGCGAGGTTGAGCTGCTCCTCGCCCATCGTGCCCGAGTTGTCGACCACGAACACCATGTCGATGAGCTGGCACGAGCCGTCGGTCTGGCACATGGGCATGTTGGTGCCCATGTCGTTGGTCACGTCGAGCTTGCCCACGACGGTCTCGCCGTCGACGACCTCGGTGTCGGCCTCGGTGGTGCTGCTGGCGGAGGTGCTGGCTGGCCCGGTGGAGGTTTCCTCCATCGGCTCGGGAGTGTCGTTGCACGCGACGATCACCGTCGCACCGACTCCCCATGTCGCGAGGGCCAATCCCAAGGTGTCAAGCTTGCGCATCTTCATGGTCGTGCCGTGTTCCCGTTCCGTCCGCCACACCGGGCTCTCCACCGCACGAGCCCGAGAGCCCGAGCGTGCATCGCCCCCCGCATTGTCGGTCACCAGTGTGCCGAACGGGTGGCTCGCGAATCAAGCGGGATGAGACGGCGAGCCCGGCGCGGGAGTCCCGACGAGCCTGGCGCCGACCGATCGCAGATCGCCATCTCGTCGAGGCGGCGCTGACATCGTGACTTTGGCCACGAAGCCGCGACCTAGGGTCGCATCGTCATCCGCTTCGAAATACGCGTGGGCCGAGCCCGAGCGTGTCGCCCGCGGCTCGACCCACGTAGTCCAGCTCGCCAGCAGCGGGCCTCGCGGCTCGCTCCAGCCCGCTCTGCTAACCAGGCAGCTGGATGCTCTCCTGGATGATGCCGGTGAGGCACTCGATGGCGGGGCTGAAGTCGTCGTCGCAGATCGACTCGATGCAGCAGCGGATCTGCTCCTCGCCCGCGTCGTTGGTGTAGTTGAGCGCCTCGCAGACCTCGCGCACGCGCACCGGCGGGATCGCCTGCCCGGTGAAGTTACCCGCGGCGTCGGTACCCGTGCAGCCGGGCCCGATGCCGAAGTCGAACTGCTTGTCGGCCGCAGTCTCGCCCATGGCGAACTCGTCGGGCAGGATGTCGCCCCCCGGGTACACGCCATCGCGCCAGTTGCGGTAGACGAGCGCATCGACGCCGCCCGCGGTGGGCTGGAACGGCGGATCGGGGTTGTGCGCGGTCACCAGCGGCACGCCGAGGATGCCGAGCATCACGACCTCCTTGCCCTGGTTCTCGCGCAGCTCACCGATGAGGTAGTTGGTGTAGCGCTCGATGGGCTGCAGATCCTCGGCAGCCCGCGAGGTGCAGCTCGCGAACACGCCCATCGCGTCGGGACCCACGCACTCCACGCCTGCGTTCCAGCAGATCGCAGAGCTCGGCGCCGGCGAGCCGGTGTCGGGGTTGACGTTCTGGAACGCCGGGTCCTCCATGATGGAGTAGTCCTTGACCGAGCAGTCCTCCTCGTCGGTGACCATCGCCACGGCGAGCAGCGCGTCCTCGCGCAGGAACGGGGTCGCGCCGCCGTTCCACGTGGCGGCGGGGTTGAGCGCCTGCAGCATGTTCTCGAGCTGCGACTCGTAGCCGCAGCCGTCGATGCCCTGCGGGCCGATGCAGGCCAGCGCCTGGGCCGAGGGCGACTCCATCATGCCGTCGCCGTCGATGTCGGTGGGCACCACCGTGTCGGGGATGTTGTCGCCCGAGGGGCTGAAGTTGATGTACGGCCCGTCGGGCTGCACGGGGGCCGGGCAGGTGTTCGAGCAGGCCTGCGGCACCATGGTGTCGCCGGTGAGATCGGTGAAGTCCTGCAGGCGAGAGGTGCACGCGGTAGCGATGGGCGCGCCACGGGCCGGATCGTAGCCATCGGGCTCGAACGGCGTGCACAGCGGGTTGCCGAAGTCCGACGTGGTCACCATGATGTTGACGTTGGCGTTGACCATCATGCCGCTCGAGTCGGTGAGGTTCTCGAGGCGACGGATGAGCAGCGGGAAGTTGCGGCCGAGGTTGATCTGCTCCTCGCCCATGGTCCCCGAGTTGTCGATGACGAACAGGAGGTCGATCTGGTCGGTGCAGCCCACGTCGCCGCTCTGACAGCCGGGCGTGGTGCCAGTACCACCACCCACGTCGAGCTTGTCGCCGCTGTCCTCCTCCTCCGTGCCCATGGTGTCCGGGGGGGCGGTGGTGGTGGGCGGCGGCAGCGTGGTCACGCCGGTGGTGTCTCCGTCATCCTCGCCCGCGCCGTTGCAGGCCAGCGACATCAGGCCGACGGCGAAGCCGGCCATCACGATGGGTGTCAGGTCAAGTCGCTTCACAGCCAATCCCCTCCTCGAGCCTCGTCGGTCCGTCGTCGCGTGGTCGCTCGGTGCTCTGAGCACGGACACGAGCCACGACCTCTTCCGTCGGCCAGAGGCTACCACCTTCGACACTGCATCGGCAGCGACTTTCCGTGCTTTTTCGCCGCTCGAGACCGCGGAATTCGGCCGATCCGGGCAGCGTTTTCGTGAGCCGATGCGAGGGCGTGGTGTGTCCGTGGCAGCCCGGGCCCGGTCGTCTGCCCAATCCCATGTGGGATCGGCCGGCTTTCGTGAGCCGATCGAACGCCGTCGAGCGTCGGCGCGACCTCGACGACCCGACGACCCGACCCCGACGACCCAACCCCGACTACCCAACGAAGTTGACGAGCCGGCCAGGCACGACGATCACTCGCTTGGGCTCGCGGCCGGCGAGGTAGCGCGCGACTTCCTCGTGAGCGCGAGCGAGCTTGGCCAGCTCGTCGCGATCGGCATCCTTGGGCGCTTGCAGCTCGGCGCGGCGCTTGCCGTCGACCTGCACCACCAGCGTGAACGTGTCTTCACGGAGCAGCGTCTCGTCCGCGGCCGGCCATGGCTCGTCGATCAGCGAGCGCTCGTGCCCCAGCGCGCGCCACAGCTCCTCCGCCAGGTGCGGCGCGAATGGCGCAAGAAGCAGCACGAATTGGCTCGCAGCATCGTGCGCCAGCGGCTCGTCGCCCTCGGGCCCCCGCGGCACCACGTCGCGCACGAACACCATCATCGCGCTCGTCGCGGTGTTGAACGCGAACCGGTCGGTGCGCTCGGTGACCTCGTGGATGGTCTTGTGCAAGAGCTTGCGCTGGCGCGCCGTGCCCTCGCCGGGCGGCATGGTGCGGAGCCGATCTCCCGCGTCGCTCTCCTCGAAGAACAGCCGATACACCCGCTGCAGGAACCGGTGCACGCCCACGAGCCCCTCGGTCTGCCACGGGGCGCTCTGCTCGAGCGGCCCCATGAACATCTCGTACATGCGCACGGAGTCGGCCCCGTACATGGCGACCACCTCGTCGGGGTTGACCACGTTGCCGCGGGTCTTGGACATCTTGTCCCACTGGATCTCGACGGCCTCGCCCGTCCCCTTGACCGTGTAGCGGGTGGTGCCGTCCTGCTCGTGCGCATCGACCTCGTCGGGCAGGAACACGCGCTTCTTGCCCTCGCTGTCGCGGCGCCCGTCGGCCGGCATGAACACCGCGCCCAGGATGATCCCTTGGTTGACGAGGCGCTTGAACGGCTCGGGCTCGTGTACGTGACCGAGGTCGTAGAGCAGCTTGTGCCAGAACCGCGAGTAGAGGAGGTGCGTGGCCGCGTGCTCCACCCCGCCCACGTAGAGGTCGACCGGCATCCAGTACGACTCCGCCTCCTTCGCCCACGGCAGCGACGAGTTGGTGGGGTCGACGAACCGCAGGTAGTACCAGCAGCTGCCCGCCCACTGCGGCATGGTGTTGGTCTCGCGGCGGACGCCGCCCGGCAGCGTCACCCACTCGCTCGCCTTCGACAGCGGGGGCTCGCCCGTCTCGCTGGGGTCGAAGTCGGTCATCGTCGGCAGCCGCACCGGCAGCTCCTCGAGCGGCACCGGGCGCACCGTGCCGTCGGCCTCGTGCACCAGCGGAAACGGCTCGCCCCAGTAGCGCTGGCGCGAGAACAACCAGTCGCGCAGCTTGTAGGTCACGCGCGCGCGACCGAGGTGGTTGCGAACGAGGTGATCGATCATCGCGGCCTTGGCCTTGGGCGTGGGCAAGCCGTCGATCACGGGTGAATCGACCGCAACGCCGGTCTCGGTGAACGCGGCCGCCTGCACGTCGATGGTCCCGCCGGACGCTGCCTCGCTCGCGGGCGCGACGACCTTCACGATCGGCAGCCCCATCGCCCTGGCGAACGCGTGGTCGCGCTCGTCGTGGGCGGGCACCGCCATGATGGCGCCGGTGCCGTAGCCCATGAGCACGTAGTCGGCGATCCAGATCGGAATGCGCGCGCCGGTGAGCGGGTGCACCACGTGGGCGCCCGTGTCGACGCCGGTCTTCTTGCCCTCGGCGGCGGCCACCTGGCGATCGCGCTCGGTCCGGTGCAGCGTCCTCTGGACGTAGGCCTGCACCTCGGCGCGTCGATCGGCTGCGGTCACCTGCTCGACCAGCGGATGCTCGGGCGCCAGCACCATGTACGTGGCGCCGTAGAGCGTGTCGGGCCGCGTGGTGAACACCGTGAGCACGGCGGCTTCGGAGTACCCGTGGATCGGGAAGTCGATCTCCGCGCCCTCCGAGCGGCCCACCCAGTTGCGCTGGATCTCGAGCACGTAGGGCGGCCAGTCCAGCAGCTCGAGATCGGCCAAGAGCCGCTCGGCGTAGTCGGTGATGCGCAGCATCCACTGCTTCATCGGCCTTCGCACCACCTCGTGGCCGGCCTCGACCATCTCGGCCACCTCTTCGTTGGCCAGCACGATCCGCAGCTCGGGGCACCAGTTGACCGGTGACTCGTCGAGGTACGCCAGGCGCCGGCCGTCGCGGTAGGCCGCCACCGCCGACTCGCCGGCTGCGCGTACGTGCTCGGGGATCGGCAGCGCCGCGATGGGGAGCGCACGGCCGGCCTCGCGGTCGTAGTAGTGCTCCCACATCTGCAGGAAGATCCACTGCGTCCACTTGTAGTAGCCGGGATCGGTGGTGTTGATCTCCCGGCTCCAGTCGTAACAAAAGCCGAGGCGCTGCAGCTGCGCGCGGAAGTTGGCGCAGTTGTCCCGCGTGGTCTCCTCGGGGTGACGACCGGTCTTCATCGCGTAGCGCTCGGCGGGCAGGCCGAACGCGTCCCAGCCCATGGGGTGCAGCACGTTGAAGCCGCGCATGCGCTTGTAGCGAGCGATGATGTCGGTGGCCGTGTAGCCCTCCACGTGCCCCACGTGGAGCCCGTTGCCGGAGGGGTACGGGAACATGTCGAGCACGTAGAACTTGGGGCGCTGGTGGTCGATCTCGACGCGGAAGCTCTGGTGCTCGGCCCAGTACGCCTGCCAGCGGCGCTCGATGGCCTGATGGTCGTAACCCATGGCTGTGGCTACGCTAGTGCGTCGCGCCGCGGAGCGCAATGGCGGGAGGCCCGGGCGTCAGGGCGGGCACGGCCCGTGCTCGTCGAGCACCACGGGCGACGGCTCCTCGAGGCGCGAGCGCGGCAGCTCGATCCGCGTGTCGTCGGTGCTCGGATCGACGAAGCACTCGAGCCGTGGCGCCCCGGTGGTGAGCACCGCCACCGCCTCCACGAGGTAGCGCCCCGTGTGGGTGAGCGACACGCCGAGCTCGTGGGTGGCGTCGGTGGCCGGGCACGTGTAGCGATCGCCGTCGATCACCGTGTGCGGCGGCGGCTCGCAGCCCGGCTCGTCCGCAGCACAGGCCTGCCAGTGGGCCCGCAGGCGCACCTCCGTCACCGCCGAGTCATCGCAGAAGTGGTGGGTGTCGATGGTGGCCAGGAGCAGCGTCCCGTCCTCCGGCGCGGGTGCGTCGCAGGCCGAGGCGGTCGCGAGCGCCAACCCGAGCACCGCGGCCCACGGCCAGCTCCGCATCCTCGCCCCGCCCATGCATCCAGGCTACCAGACCAGCGGGCGTCGCGGCTCGTCGCTGCCGTGGTCAGGCCCCCGGCCGGTCCGCTATCGTGGGCGCCATGCCGAGGCACCGCGCTCCGGGGCTCCGCCTGCTCGCCGTCCTGCTCGCTGCCGCGCTCGCGGGCGCCGACCCCGGCACCGCGCTCGCAACGGCTCCGGAGGCGCAGGTCGATCCGCTCGACGATGCCCAGCGGCTCTACGACCGCGGCAAGGCCAAGTTCGAGACCGCCGACTACGCCGACGCGATCGAGCTGTGGACGGAGGCCTACGCGATGGTCCCCGAGGCCGCCGAGAGCAGCCAGATCAAGGTGCTCCTCATCTACAACATCGCCACGGCCCGCGAGAAGCAGTTCGAGGTCAGCCGCGACCCGGGGCAGCTGCGACAGGCCGCGATCCTGCTGCAGAGCTTCGAGCAGAGCATCCCCGTGCTCTACGGCGAGGGCGAGGAGGCCGAGGCCGAGCGCGTCAAGGTGCGGGAGAAGCTCGCCGCGCTCGAGGCCCGGCTGCGCGAGCACGAGGCCGCGCAGGGCGACGGCGACGGCGACGAGGGCGAGGAGCCCACCGAGCCCACCACCGAGGTCGAGCCCACCACGACGCCCGACGAGGGCGACGAGCCGGCCCCCGGCGGACGCGGCCTGGTGATCGGCGGAGCCGTGGCCGGGGCCTTGGGCGTCGGGGGTCTGGCGCTCATGGCTGCGGGCCTCGGCATGGGCGCGCGTGCCAACGACATCTCGGACCTGCCGCCCGACGACATCGGTGGTCGCCGCGATCGCTTCGACCGCGGTCGCACCGGCAACACGCTGGCGATCGCAGGCGGCGTGGCCGGGGGCGTGCTCCTGGCCACCGGCGCGGTGCTGCTCGGGATCGGGCTCTCGCGCCTGCGAGCGGGGCGCTCGGGCAACGTGGCGCTCGGGCCCGCCCCGCTGCGCGGCGGCGCGGGCCTCGTGCTGCACGCGCGATTCTAAGCGACCGTCACGGGCTACCCCGGCGGCTGGAACGGGGCGACCACGACCTCGTCGATCGTCCAGCCTGCGCCGAGCGGCGCGGTGGTCCAGCAGTTGCGGCAGTCGTAGCCGATCTCGAACACCAGGCGCACGGAGGAGCCCGCGACGTCGGGCGGCAGCGGAAACCCCGTGTCGATGAAGGCGGGCATGGTGATGCTCGAGTACGCAGGCCTCGGCGTCATGGCATCGTAGAGCGGGTTGTCGGGGCCCGTCATGTCGGCGGCGCAGAACGAGTCCTCGATGGCATCCGGATAGTCCGGAGGCGGGCCGGCCGGACGCAGCACGTCTCCCTCCATGATCCACACCACGCCACCATCGGTCGTCTGCGCATCGCAGGGGCCCAGATCCTGGGGGTTGCCGTCGAAGCGCAGCCGGTGGCGCAGCCGTAGCTCGTAGCGAAACCCGGGCCCGGGGTCGGGCGGAAAGTCGATGACGCGGGTGATGAGACGCGCCGTCCCCGACGAGTCCGAGTAGGGCCCGCTGGTCCAGGTGCCGGGCTCGGTCGGCACGTTCCACTGCCAGCCATCGTCGAGCTGGAACACCATGCCGTCGGGATCCTCGTACTCCGGAATCTCCGGGGGGAGCCAGCGCATGGTGTCCGCCGGATCGTCCTCCATGTCGTCCCAGAAGAGCGTGGTGCGGCACTCGGGGGTGCAGTCGTCGAGCATCGCCCCGTTGCCGTCGTCGCACTCCTCGCCGCTCATGAGGTTGAGGTGACCGTCGCCGCACTCCACCATCGAGCAATCGGCATCGCAGGTCGGCTCGTCGGCCGCGCTGCCCGGATCGCAATCCTCACCGAGCTCGGCCTCGACGAGCCCGTTGCCGCAGCCCGCCGGCGGCCCCGTGCTCTCGTCGGTCGTGGACCCGGAGCTGCTGCTGCTCGACGGGTCCGACGACGTGCTCGTGGAGGCATCGCTGGTGGCGGTGGCCGGCGGCCCGCCGCACACGCCCTGCTCGCAGCGCTGCCCCTGGCCGCAATCCTGGTCGGTGAGGCACGGCAGGCCCAGCGCATCGGCGCCGTCGAAGCACGATGCCCCGAAGGCCCCGAGCACCACCGCAAGACCCACGGCCCGCATCGACGGTCGCAAACGCCCCGCTCGCATGATCGACCGCGAGCATAGCCCACGCCGGGCGAGCCCCACCACCGCGGAGCGGCGCGCGTCGTCGAGATGATGCATCCTTTGGCCATCATGACCATCCTTGGCTTTGGACGGCTCGGCCAGCTCGGCCAGCTCGGCACGCTCGGCATGCTCGGCACGCTCGGCACGCTCGGCTTGCTTGCCATGACGAGCTGCCGCGGCGACGACGACGGCGACGGGGGCTCCTCGGACACCACCACGGGCACCACCACCGAGGTACCCGCCACCAGCACGGGCCTCGACACCAGCGCCACCGAGACGCGGGGCGAGAGCACCAGCACGGGCAGCACCACCACCGGCGGCAGCGAGAGCACCAGCACGGGCGAGACCACCACCGGCGAGACCACCACCGGCGGGGAGGTCTGCGGCGACGGGGTGCCGGTGCCCGGGACGATGTGCTTCCTGCCGTTCGTGTCGTTCGGCGACATGCCCACGGGCGCGCTGGTGCTCGGCGACCTCGACGGCGACGGCACGCTCGACGTGCTCGGAGGCCATCCCGGCTCGTTCTCCGCACGTCTGGGGCTCGGCGACGGCAGCTTCGACGCGCCCACCGACGTGCCGGCGCCCTCGGGCGTGCTGGGCCTCGCGCTCGGAGACTTCGATGGCGACGGCGTGCTCGACGTGGCCGCGGCCAACACCGGCGACGACAGCGTGGGCATCCACCTCGGCAACGGCGACGGCAGCTTCGCGGCGCCGCAGCTCGTGAGCGTGGACGAGTCACCGCGGGGGCTGGCCGCGGCCGACTTCGATGACAACGGCGACCTCGACCTCGCGGTGGCCAACGAGGCCAGCGGCACCGTCACGCTGCTCGTGGGCCAGGGCGACGGCAGCATGAGCCCGGGCGACACGCTCGGCGTGGGCACCAGCCCCATCGCCGTGGTCGCCCTGGCGCTCGACGACGACCCCGCGATCGACCTGGCGGTGCTCAACTTCGGCGCCGGCAGCATCAGCGTGTTCCTGGGGCAGCCCGGCGGGTTCTCGCCGGAGGAGGCGTTCACCACCGGCGTGGCCCCGCGCGCGCTCGTTGCGCGAGACTTCGACGGCAACGCGGTGCTCGACCTCGCCACCCCCAATCAGGCCAACGACAACCTCTCGGTGCTGCTCGGCGACGGCCTCGGCAGCCTCGGCGATGCGGAGTTCTTCGTGGTGGGGTCCGGCCCCCGCGATGCAGCGGCGGGCGACCTCGACGGGGACGGGCTCGTCGACCTGGCCCTCGCGCTCGAGGGCAACGATGCGGTGGGGCTGCTCCGCTCCGCGATGCCCGATGCCCTGTCGCTCTTGCCCGAGGATCCGCTCCCCACGCTCGTGCGGCCCGTCGTCATCGCCGTCGGTGATCTCGACGGCAACGGCGTGGACGACATCGTCACCGGCAGCATCGAGGACGGGGGCGGCCTCGCGGTGCTGCTCGCCGATCCCTGAGCCCCCTCGGCCGCCCCGCGAGCCCGCGACAGCCTCGCCAGGGCCGCGACATCGATGTCCGACCCGCGGCCCCCGAGCTGCGACGCTCGATGGAGCAAGCGCGCGGAAACACGGGGCCCAGCGGGCTCTCGGCCACGTTGGCGCACCCTTGGCATGGCCAGCGCGCGGGTTGCTATCATCACGGTCTCTCGATAGGGCGATGCGGATGACAGGTGCAGCATTGGACAAGCTCTCGGTGATCGTGGTCGGGCTCTGCTTGCTCTCGGGCTGCTCCTTCGACAGCGCGGAGGGCCACGCCGACGGGGGCGAAGCCACCGACGGCAGCAGCAGCAGCGTCGACCTGGACACCATGGGGCCCGCATCCCCCGACAGCACCGCCGGCGAGAGCGCGGGTGGCGAGAACGCGGACGACGGCACCACGGGTGATGGCTCGGACTCCGGGCAGCCCCCCGACTCCTGCGACGTCGACTGCGGCGAGGGTGGCTCGTGCGAATTCGACGAAGCGGGCGCCCCCATGTGCAGCTGCGTCGAGGGCTACGCCGCGTACGGCCTGCGCTGCCTGCCGTGCACGCCCACCAATGGCGTCTTCGACGTGGACGTGCCGAGCGTGGCGGTGAGCGCCTCGTTCACGCTCGCCGGCGAGTCGTTCCCCATGTCGGTCTACGAGCACGGCCACATCGTGCTGCGCGACCCGGCCTCCGGTGACGAGCTGGAGCTCGGCGACACCCGCGACGGCGGCGGCACGGTGACGGTGGTGCCCGGCAGCTACGAGGTGCTCTACACCATGAAGCTCGGCGGCGACGTGGTGCCCGCCAACCGCGGGGCCAAGCTCACCACCGTCGTGATCCCGAGCGATGCCGAAGCCCACGAGCTCGCCATCGACGTGCCCGTGGTGGAGCTCTCGGGCAGCTTCACGTTCAACGACGGCCCCACCCCCGAGGGTCAGTACGAGAACGGCACCGTGGTGCTCGTGGATCGCACGACCGGCGACGAGGTCGTGCTCGGCGAGACGCGCACGGGCGAGTACCGGATCAAGGTCGTGCCGGGCGCCTACGACGTGCACTACCGCCGCAAGCTCGCCGAGACCATCGCTCCCATCAACGGCGACGCCCCCGTCACCACCGTGATCGTCGACGGCGCAGAGCCGGCGCAGAGCTTCGACGTGGACGTGGACGTCGTCACGCTCTCGGGGACCTTCACCATCGACGGCGCGACCCCGCCGCTCGGTGCCTACGAGAACGGCCGCATCGTGCTCCGCCACGCGGTCACCGGCGACGAGGTGATGCTGGGGCAGACCCGCGATGGCAGCTACACGGTCCCGGTGGTCGCGGGCTCGTACCAGCTGATCTATCAAAGGCTGACGGGCGGGACCCAGGTACCCATCAACCGCGCCGCGCTGCTCGACGAGCCCACCATCGGGGGGGAGGGCGAGGGCGAGGCCCAGTCGCTCGACGTCGACGTGGCGACGGCGGTGGTGACCGGCGTCATCACCGTGGGCGACGCGGTCCCGCCGTCCGATCCCGGCGACGACGGGCTCATCATCCTGCGCAACCTCGAGACCGGCGACGAGGCGCCGCTCGGCAACACCGCCAACGGGGCCTACTCGCAGCGCGTGGTGCGAGGCCCCTACGACGTGTACTACCGGCAGGAGACCAGCAGCGGTGGCGTACCGGTCAACACCAACGCGCTCCTGCAGAGCATCGACGTGCAGGGCGGGGCCAACCTCGACATCGACATCCCCATGGTCACCGTGAGCGCCGCCATCACCGTGGGCGGCCAGATCCCGCCATCCTCGGTCTACGACGACGGCGTGCTCTACCTGCGAAACACCGAGACCGGCGACTCGGTGCTGCTCGGCAACACCCGCCTCGCGGCGCTCGAGCGCCCCGTGGTCCCCGGCAACTACGACGTGCTCTACGTGGTCGAGGCCGCCGGCCCCACCATGCCGATCAACGCGAGCTCTCACCTCTCCAGCGTGGACCTCCGGTCCACCACCGCGCTCGACATCGACATCCCGGTGGCCGTGCTGCAGGGTGCGATCACCGTGGCGGGCGAGGCCCCGCCGCAGTCGGCCTACGACCGGGCGGTGCTGCTGCTCCACGACGTGGAGACGAGCGACGTGGTCTACCTCGGGGCGTCGAACGCCAGCGGGTTCGCCCGCACGCTCACTGCCGGCACCTACGTGCTGGTCTACCAGGCACTGACCAGCACGGGCCTCGTCCCCGCCAACACCAAGGCGGGGCTGGCGTGCCTCGAGCTCTCGGCGCCCTGAGAGGCCCCGCAGCCACCGGGGCTGCCCGTCGGGCTAATGCGGGGCCGGCCCCGAGCTCGCCCAGCGCTCCACCAGCCACAGCGACAGCCCCTCGTTGAACGTGACGACGAGCAGCGCGAGCAGCATGAGCAGCAGGAACGGCACCGCCATGCGGTAGAGCTCGACCACCGGGCGCCCGAACGCCAGCGACGAGATGAAGAGGTTGAGCCCCACCGGCGGGGTGAGGTAGCCGATCTCGAGGTTGGCCAGGAAGATGATCCCGAGGTGCACCGGGTGCACGCCATACTGCTCCGCGATCGGGATGATGAGCGGCACCACCACGATGATGGCCGAGAAGATGTCCATCAAGCAGCCGACGATCAGCAGGAACACCGTGAGCAGCACGAGGAACGTGAAGCGGCTCTCGATGTGGCCGGAGATCGCCTCGAGGATCTTCATCGGCACCTCTTCCTGCACCAGATAGTTGGTGAGGCCGAGCGCCACGCCCAGGATGATCATGATGGAGCCCACCATGACCACCGACTCGCGCGTGACCTTGTAGAGGTCGGGGACCTTGGGGTCGCGCGAGTAGATCTTGATGTCCTTGTAGACGAACACCTCGATGATCACGAGGTAGAGCGCACAGATGGCGGAGGCCTCGGCGATGGTCACCAGCCCGCGCGTGAGCCCGGGGATCCCGTAGATGGCCACGATCACCACCACCGGCACCGCCAGCTCCCACTTGGCCGCCCAGGTCGCGCGGAGCGCCTCGCGGGCGTCGAATGGGGTGCGGACCACCGCGTGGCGCCGGCCCATCACCAGCGAGTAGCCGCCGAGCACGAGCAGGAACAGCATGCCGGGGATGATGCCCGCCACGAACAGCTGGTCGATGCTCGTGCCGGCGACGATCCCGTAGAGGATGATCGGCAGCGACGGCGGAAACAGCAGGCCGATCGAGCCGCTCGAGGTGATGAGCCCCAGGCTGAACTTCTCGGGGTACCGCTCGCTCTTGAGGATCGGATAGAGCAGCCCTCCCAGCGCGATGATGGTGACGCCCGAGGCGCCGGTGAACGTGGTGAAGAAGGCGCACGAGGCCACCACCACGATGCCGAGGCCACCCGGCAGCCAGCCGAGGAGCGCCCGGCTCACCCGCACCAGGCGATCGGCCGCCTTGGACTCGGCCATGAGGAAGCCGGCCAGCGTGAACAGCGGGATCGTGATGAGGTGGGGGTTGGTCGCGAGCTTGTAGTGCTCTTCGGCCAGCACCACGAGCGAGGTGTCGGTGCCGCTGAAGTTGGCGATGCCCGCCCCTCCCAGCACCACGAACAGCGGCGCGCCCACGAGCGCGAGCGCGACGAGGAGCAACCCGATGAGACCGGACATCAGCGCCCTCCCTTCTGCGACGCGGCGCCGCGATCGTCGTCTTCGTCATCAGCCGAGTCGTCGGCCGAGTCGGCCGCGGCCGGCGGTGGTGCGACGCTCCGTGGCGGTGGCTCCGGCTCGGGCGGGGCCACCGCGGCTTCGATCACGCGCACCAGGAAGTGCACGGTCAGGAGCCCAAAGCCCACCGGGAACATGAGCTGCAGCGACCACTCCGGCACCGACGGCAGCAGATCCCGCGGGTACTCGCGGCTGATGCCGACGAGGTCCCAGCCCGCCTTCGCGAGCACCAGGCACACCGACACCGCCGCGAGCGGCAGGATCACCCCCACCACCCGCTGCACGCCCTTGGGCAGCATCTTGCTGAGGGCGTCCACGTTGATGTGCTTGCCCCGCTGCGTGGCCAGCATCGCGCCGAAGAACGCCACGATGATGACGAGCTGCCGCAAGAAGAGGTCGATCCAGTCGAGCTTGATGTCGTCGATGAACGTCACTGCCCACGCGGCGAACGAGCCCTCGGGCGGCGGACCGCCCTGCGGGATCGAGTCGGCGCTCTTCTTGGCCGCCGCGTCGATGTCGGGCAGGTTGGCGAACTGATCGTCGTCGCCGAGATCGTCCTCGCCGAAGTCCTCCTCCTCGAGCTCGTCGTCGCCCGCGGGCGCCTTGGCATCGACGGCCTTGGCGTCGCCCACGGCCTTGGCATCGCCGGCCTTGGTCTCGCCGCCTTCGTCGCCGAGGCCCCCTCCGAACCCGCTGAAGTCGTCACCCGCGGGCTTGGGCTCCTCCTTGGTCTCGGGCTCGGCGTCGTCGTCGCCCTCGCCGAGGCCGCCTCCGAACCCACCGAAGTCGTCACCCTCGGGCTTGGCCGGCTTGGGCGGCTCGGCGACCGCGACGGCCTCGGGGACCTTCGGCGCAGGCGGAGCCGCGGCCTCGGGCTCTTCGTCGAGGCCGCCTCCAAACCCACCGAAGTCATCGGCCGGGGCCTTGGCCGGCTCGGCCTTTGCGTCGGGCACGGTCTTGGCCTCGAGCGCAGGCACGGCCTTGGCCTCGTCGGCCTCGTCGGCCTCGTCGTCTTCCCCGAGCCCGCCGCCGAATCCGCCGAAGTCGTCGGCCCCACCCTCGCCAGGGGAATCGACCGACTTGGTCTCGGCCTTGGTCTCCGTCTTCGCGTCGTCTTGCGGCTTCGAATCGACCGGCGCGGCCTTCTCTCCCTCGGCCGTCACGTCCGGCGCCGGAGTGGGTGGCACGGGAGGACCGCTATGGGCCCAGTGCTGCTGCAACGGCACCAGCACGTTGCGATAGACCACGTTGTACGCGGCGAGCAGCAGCATCGTCAGCACCAGCACCACGGCCAGCGCCGACTCGACCCGAATGAGCACGTCCTCGAGCGCGCGGATCTTCCGCATACCCGACGTGTACCGCATTTTCGCGCATCACGGTGCAAACCAAAGCACCGCCGAGCCCCCATTCACGACCCAACGTTCACGAGCACGATCGTCGGTAACGCTCGTGCCAGTGGCCACTGGTAGATATCAAGCGAGCCCCTCGCACCCACGAAATGCCCCCCCTTTGGGGGGGCTATGAATGGCCGGGCTCAGGCTCCTCAGCGACCGAGGTGTCCCATCATCTCTTCGATGAGCGCCGCATCGAACAGCGAGCCCGTCAGGTTGCTGCGCACGGTGTCGGCCATCTTCTTCCACGCGCCGAAGTCCTCGGGCTCGATGACCTCCATGCCCTTCTCCTTGAGGGCATCGACGGCCTTGGTGTTGTCCTTGCGGATCCGCTTGAGCAGCGCGCCGTGCTTGGCGTGGGCGATATCCTCGATGATCTGCTTGTCGGCGTCGGAGAGCTTGTTCCACGCCGTGCTGGTCATCACCGAGCCGCCGATGGTCACCGCGAGCTTGAGATCGGTGATGTACGCGGCCTTCGTGTACCACTGCAGCGCGATCGCACCGTAGGGCGAGTTCATGAATGCATCGATGACGCCGGTCTGGAGGCTGGGCAGCACGTCGGGCACGCCGAGCGGGATCGCGTTGATGCCCGCCACCTTCATGACCTCCTTGGACACGGGGTCCGAGTCCCAGACCCACATCTTGGTGGCCTTGGCGTCCGAGGGCTTCTTGATCGGCGAGTTCGAGAAGAGATACGTGAAGCCCACGTCGCCCCAGCCCGAGAGCCGAAAGCCCGAGGCATCGAGCAGGCCCTCGAACTTGCTGCTCATGGCGCCGCGCACCTTGTCGAGCTCGTCGTTGTTCTTGAAGAGCAGCGGCAGCTGCAGCATGAGGAGCTGGGCATTGATCTCGCCGAGGCCCACGTTGGTGACCGCAGCGCCGTCGAGCTGGCCCGTTCGCATCTTGCGGACCATCGCGGGCTCGTCACCCATCACGCCACCGGCGTAGATCTTGATGGCGATGCGCCCGTCGGTCTGCTCCTTGACGTCGCGCGCGACCTGCTTGAAGGCCTTGTGCCAGCTCGAGCCATCGGGGGCGAGCGTGGCGATCTTGAGCGTGTGCTCGGCGGCACCCTTGGCGATGAGCGGGAAGCCGGTGAAGGCGGCCGCGGTGGCGACGGCGCTGCCCTTGAGGAAGGTTCGACGGAGTGGCGCATTGCGGATGGCGGACGTCATCGTGGAGTGCTCCAGGCGGGGTGAGTGGCGTTGGACGGCTCCCGAGGGCCTCGTACGCATATCAGTAGCAGATTCAGTATCAGAAGGTCGCTAGGTCCAAGAATGGGCGCGTGGCCGAGCTACTCCGAGAGGATCAGCTCGTCGACCCGACTCGCCCAGAAACGTGCGCGATCCCTAGCGATTTCGTTGGTCAGGCGGAGGTCGGGATGGGCGGTGACATCGGCGGCGGCGACCTTGGCGATCATCGCGTCGAAGAGCTTGCGGTCTTGCACCATGGGGGCATAGAAGCGGGCGTAGAGGTATGGCACCAGGAGGTTCTCCTGGCCGTGCTCGGCCATTCCCTCGTCGAAGTACCGCTTGGCCAGCTTGGGATCCCCGCCCAGCGCGGGGGGCTTGCTGCTGTGGTAGACGCCGAGCATGACGTAGGGCGCGCCGGCGTTGTAGTGCGGATCGAGCTCGTAGACGCGGGTCATCAGGGCCTCGATCTCGGGCAGCCCGGTCATCATCTCGGAGTCGTCCTTGGCGAGGTTGACCGCCGAAGCCCAGCCGTAGACCGTCCAGAACAGGCCGGGGACGTCCTTGGGCTCGAGCTTGGCGAGCTCGGCGGCGAGCCCCTCGAGGTCGCCCTTGCGGGCCGCCTCCTCGAGCTTGGGCCGAGCGAGCCAGCGCCAGCCGTACTCGCGGGCGCGCAGGTAGTGGATCTCGGCGCGCCGCGTGAGGGAGTCCACGGCTTCGTCGGGGCCGTCGAGCTGGGCGCGCTCGAGGTCGGCCTCGATGATGCCGAACGCGTAGGCGTTGTAGCCCCGCGCGAGCAGGAGCAAGAGGGAGCGGTTCTCGGGCGACGACACGAGGAACGTCTCGAGCGTCTTGAGGCTGGCGGGGAACGCATAGCGGGCGAACTCGAGGTCGGCCTCGCGATCCATGGCCACCGACCCGAATTCGAGGTTCTTCGCGGTGGTGTCGGAGGTGAACTTCTTGACGTTGCAGGCGCCAGCGGTGACGACCACGAGGGCCGCCGCCGCGGCGACCCGATGGGACCACGAGAGGAATCGCGACATGTTCGGCCGTGCGCTCCGAGAGAGGGGTGGTGCCTGCGGAGTATTGCAACCCGCGGTACCGTCCTGCAATGGGCCAATCACGATAAAGGTCGCGGGTGGAGCAACCATGCGGTGAGCAGGGCGAGCAGTGAGACGCGAGCGGCCAGCGTTCGGACGCCCAAGGCGTCGGATCTCGAAGCGGCCACCATCCACCGCCAGGAGATCGTAAGCTCTGGTCGGACCGGCATGCTGCATCGCCCGCTCTTGCTCCTCGCGGGGCTCCTCGTGCTCGCCGGCTGCGATCGGCGGGTGGCGCAGTGCAACGAGCTCGTGGAGCGGCTCAACCCGCATACCGAGGCCGTGGCGCATGCGGTGGAGGGGCTGACCCGGGTGGAGTCCGATCCCGGTACGATCGATGCCTTGGTCGGCGCGATCGATCGAGCGGACGGCGAGCTGGCGGTGGTCCAGCTCGACGACGAGCGCCTGGCCGGGTTCGGCTTGCGCTACCGTCGACAGCTCAAGGACGCCCGTGCAGCGGCCGACGCCATGCGCCGCGCGGCGGCCGACGAGGACGTGGCGGGGCTCAATGCCGCGGCCAAGCAGGCGGATGCGTTCCTCGAGGCCCAGGTCGCGATCCTCGACGAGCTGAATCACTACTGCGCGGGCGGCTAGTGGCTGGTCGCGGGCTGGTTTCGTCGCCCAACCCGCCCAGTGTACCCTGGAGCGGCCCTGATGCGCTTCGATCCCGTCGCCGATCCGTGGGGCACCGCGATGCTGGCGGCGGCGGGGCTGTGGCTGCTCTCGATGCTCGTGGTGCTCGCGGCGGTGCTGGGCCGCACCTCGCGGCGGACCGGCGGCTACCTGATGCTGCTGTCACTGCTGGCGTTCGTGACCGCGGCGGTGGGCGGCGCGTGGGAGAGGATCCGGCAGGCCGATGAGCTCGTGGCCGTGGCTCCGCCGGCCCCGGTCGACGAGACCGTCACGAACGCGACGGTGGATTCCGTCGGGGCGGCGACCGGTGGGGGCACGCGAGGTGATCCGGACGGCGCTGGTACGGGAGGGCCCGCAGGCGACGACTCCACCGATGGGCCTGCGAGTGGAGATCCCCCCACGGGTGGGGCCGAGCCCACGGGTCACGCGAGCGGGGGCACGGGTGATGCGACGGCCGGTGATGCGACGGCCGGTGATGCGACGGCCGGTGATGCGACGGCCGGTGATGCGACCGCCGGTGATGTGATCATGGATGATGAGACCACCGGCGGTCCCGCGCCGGCCGGCTCCACCGGCGAGCCCGACCCGACCGGGGGCGAGGATACGGGCGGCGATACGGACGATGGTGGGCTCGACGAGCCGGGACCCGACGAGCCGGTGGTGCCGGAAGATCTCCCCCAGGTCGATCCGTTGCCCGCCGAGCCGCGCGCTCGCGACTCGGCGATCCGCGACATCCTCGAGGATGCCGCGCGCGCGGCGGGGGGCGGCGAACGCTGCGGCAACCTCGAGCGCGTGGCGCTGGCGTGGGCGCGGCTCCAGACGATTCCGGTCACGCGCAAGGCCAAGTCGGTGGCGGCGAATCTCGAGCGCTGCCGTCGCCGGCTGCTCTACAGCATCAGCCAGAAGCGCCTGGCCGAGATGACGCAGAAGCGCGACGCGTGGTTCGCGAAGCTCCCCGGCAAGCTCCGCAAGCAGCAGGGGCTCATCGTGCAGGCGTCCGTGAGCGGTGGGTCACACGAGCGCCTGCGCCTCGGCAACCGCGAGCTCGACGCGACGCGAGCCGACGCGCTCATGGACGGGGGGCTGCGCGACGATCTCGTGCGCCTGCAGTTCGCCCATGTGGTGATCTCCAACGGCAAGAAGGCCAAGACCTACGAGCTCGAGGTCACGCCCGAGGGCGAGCTGGGGCTGCCGTGGCTGCGTGCGGTGGGGCTCGGCGAGCCGCTCCGGCTCGCGAAGTGAGTCGCTCGAAACGAGCACGCCGCCCGCGGCAGGACCGGGGCGGCGTCGCTTCGTCGCGGCAGGAACAGGCCCCCCCTCTGGGGGGCACCGGAATGCTCGATTGCCTACCGGTGCCCGCGGGGGGCCAAGATGGTCACTGCTTGAGGCTCTTGCAGAAGTCGAGCGCGGCGGTCTGCTGCTCGACCGACGAAGCGGTGGTCTCGCACCAGTAGGTCTTGCCACCGATGTCGCGACGCACCTGCGCGAAGAAGTTGGCGCCGAGATCACCCGAGTTGTCGAACGTGACGGCGAAGCCGTCGGCGAGCTTCTCGCTCTTGAAGTTCTTCGGGGTGTACATCTCGGCATCCTTCTTGGCGTCCTCCTCGGTCTTGGGACGGCTGTCGGAGGCAACCTCGACGGTGGCGACGAGGTTCGGGCCCTGGGCCATGACGCCCTCGCCCACGATCGCGTCGCCGACGTTGGTGCCGGCGGGGACCTCGGCCTTGAGGCCGAGCTTGGTCAGGTCGACGGGGCCACCGGCCGCGGGCGTGGGCTCGCCACCACCATCGGCCTTCACGTCGTCGGCGGGCTCGGCACCGTCGGCCTTGGCATCGGGAGCGGGCTCGCCACCGTCGGCCTTGGCATCGACCTTGAGGTCCTTCTTGGCATCGGCCTTCTTCTCGTCCTTCTTGGCCTCGGCCTTCTTGTCTTCCTTCTTCTCCTCCTTCTTGTCGCAGGCGGAGAGGCCCAGGACGGAAGCCAGGGCGAACAGGGTGGCGAAGGTACGCGTGCGCATCGTGGTGTTCCTCGAATCTCGTGGTCGAACCGCTACATCGGTTCGGGGTGAATGCCGTCGGTGTGGGGCGCGGAAAGTGCGCCTCATCGCGCCCGTGGGGTGGGCGGTTCCGGCACCCGCCATGACGCGGCGGGCGGCGCAAGGTTGCAGAGCCAGCCACGGCAAGCAAGCCGGCCATGGGTTCCGGGCGAGCGATTTCGGCGGACGGATCTCACGGACCCTCGATCGGGCGCTTCGCTGGCGGCGTCCTCGAGTGTCGTCGTCTGCGGCGCCGATGGCTGTTCAGCCCCCGCGGGCGTCGAGCTCGGCGACCTGCTTCTTGAGGGCGACGGCACGATAGGACTCGTCGATCCAGGCGGTGAGCATCGGGAGCGGCGGGAGGTCGGCCGGCTGGAGAAGCACCGAGACCCAGCCGGCCTTGCCCAGGCCGTAGCCGGTGGGCTCGGCGAACGGCAGCGCCAGCACGAGATCTCCCGTGTGCGGCAGCTTCACGCTCATGCCGATTCCCTTGTGGAGCTGGGCCGGGTCGGCCGTGCCGAAGAACACGAACACCTTCTTGCCGACCTTGGCCACGCTCTCGCCCCAGGGGTGATCCTCCCATGCGCCCGGCATTGCGAACGCGTAGGCGCGAAGCTGGTCGCGGACGCCGAGCAGGGCAGCGACGTCGGGCCCGGCTGCGAGGGGCTTCTTGGGCGCTGTGGGGGCCTGCTTGGCTGCGGGGTTCTTGGTTGCTGTCTTCTTGGTCGACGTCTTCTTGGTCGACGTCTTCTTGGTCGCTGTCTTCTTCGTCGACGTCTTCTTCGTCGCTGCCTTCTTCGCTGCGGGTCTCTTCGTCGCTGCCTTCTTCGCTGCGGGTTTCTTCGTCGCCGTCTTCTTCGTCGCCATGTGCATGCCTCCGCGCGAGGTCGAGCTTCCGGCGCGGAGGCGGCCGATGCAAGCGGCGTCGAGCCATGGAGCGGTCGCTCGACCCCCATGGGTGGCCGCTCGAGCACGGCTCGCGACCATCGGGCTCGACCCGGGCGGCCGCAGGTCCCGAGCCGCGTCATGACCCATGGGCCACCCACGGCAGGAAACTCCATGCAATGGACCCACTGGCGCGCCCGCTTCGAGGCGCGAAGCGAACGCCCCCGGCCACCGATCGACGATACCGCCGAGATCCCCCCTGCGCTCCGGGCCGCCCTCGCTGGCAGCCTGGCCCGCTTCCAGCTCGGCGAGACCGGCGAGGGCCGGATCGTGACCGATCTCCGCCGCCGCGCCGATGCGTGGGGCCTGCCCGGCGACTACCTCGAGGCGCTGCGGCTGTTCATCGCGGAAGAAGGTCGCCATGCCGCGATCCTCGGCACGGCCGTGCGAGCGCTCGGAGGCCGCACGCTCGCGCGTACGTGGTCGGCCGGCGTGTTCTCCCGCGTGCGGCGCGTGGCGGGACCGGGGCTCGAGCTGCTCGTGCTGCTCGCCGCCGAGGTGGCCGCGCTCTCGTTCTACGGCACGCTGGTCGAGCGCCTGCCGAGCGGGCCGCTGCGCGCGGCGCTGCAGCAGATCGCCGGCGACGAGGCGGTGCACCTGCGCTTCCACGTGGAATTCCTGTGCTCCGCCCTGCCCTCCCCCATGGCTCGCAGCGCGGTCGCGACGGCCTTCAGCGGGCTGGGCCTGGCCGCGAGCGCGGTGGTGATCGCCGACCACGGCACGACGCTACGGCTGCTCGGAAGCTCGCGACGCGCGGTGCTCGGGCGAGCGCGTGAGCTGGTGAGCGACACGGTGGCCGCGCTCGTCGAGGATGCGCCGGGCCGCGGCGCATCGAGCCGCTCCATGGCGGCGTGGAGCGGAGCGACCTGGGAGCGGGCACCCGCTCGCCCCGAGGGCCCACGCGTGGCGCCGTCGCCTTGAGCTACCCTTCGGCGATCTACCCTTCGGCGACCAAGGCCTCGATCGCCCGCCGCGTGTGCACCCGCAGCATCTGGCGGCGGTACGGGGCCTCGTAGGGCACGTTCTCGAGCGGCTTGCACTGCTGGTGCACGCGCTCGGCCACGGCCTGCGCGAACGCTCGGTCATCGAGGGGCTTGCCGAGCACGTCGTCGAGCCGGGTCACCCGCCGGGGCTTGCTGCCGAGCACGCCCACCACCACGTGGGCATCGGTCACCGGCGCGTGCACGTGATCCTCGGCGAGCTCGAAGCAGAGCGCCACGCTCACCAGCGGGAAGTCGATGCTGCCGCGCACCGTCCACTTGGCGTAGCGAGCACGCCGCGGGCCGCGGGGCAGCGGGACGAGGATCTCGGCGGTCAGCTCGTCGTCCTTGCGCAGCGTGTGCTCCACGCCGTCGGCCTGGTAGTAGTCTTCGAGCTTCAGCTCGCGCCGCCCCTGCCCGCCCACCTGCGTAAGGCTCGCGCCGAGCGAGATCAGCACCGGCACGCAGTCGCTGCTCATGGCGGCCACGCAATTGCGGCCGCCCGGGACCACGAAGCACACGTTGCCCTCGCTCTTGAGGCAGCCGCCGCCGATCGCCTCGCGCCAGAACGTCGTCTGGTTGACATAGCGACAGCGGGTGTCGAGGTTCACGTTGCCGCCGATCGTGCCCATGTTGCGGATGAGCGGGCTCGCCACGATCCCGGCCGCGTGAGCCAGGCTGGGGAGCAGCTCCCGCACCCGCGGGTGCTCGGACAGCGCGGTGAGCGTGACGCGGGCGCCGATTCGCAGCACCCCGGCCTCGCGATCCTCGGTGACCGCACCGAGCCCCTGCACGCGGCTGAGGCTCACGAGCACGGGTGGCTGCTCGAGCCGGTGCTTGAGGTTGGGCAGGAGGTCGGTGCCACCCGCGACCACGCGAGCCCCCGGGGTGGCGAGCGCCGTCACCACCTCGTCGATCGAGCTCGGTGTCGCCACCGAGAACCGCGGCATGCGAAGCATCTACGCGATCCTCCGCGCCGAGACCATCTTTGGCGGCCGTCCAAGATCGTCGCCTTCGGCGCCGAGGGCCTGCTTGTGGGGCGCCTGCTCTCCGGCGGCCTCGCGGGCCCGCCGGGTCTCGATCGCCGCGAGCACCCGCGGCGGCGAGAACGGCAGCGCGTCCATGCGCACGCCCACCGCATCGAAGATCGCGTTGGCGATCGCGGGGATCGACGGATGCAGCGGCCCCTCGCCGGCCTCCTTGGCGCCGTAGGGGCCGTTGTCGTCGGGCGCCTCCACGATGAGCGCGCGCAGCTCCGGCGTGTCGAGGAACGTGGGGATCCGGTAGTCGAGCAAGCTCGGGGCCGCGTGCACGCCCCGGTGCTGGGGGTCGACCACGTGCTGCTCCATCAAGGCCTCGGCAAAGCCCATGTAGGCGGAGCCCTCCATCTGGCCCTCGACGATCCTTCGCGAGAGCGCGTGGCCGCAGTCGTGCGCGACCCAGATCGTCCCGACCTCCACCACGCCGGTCTCGTCGTCGACCTCGACCTCGGCCACGTGCGCGGTGAAGCTGTAGGCCGGTGAGGCCCCGATCGTGCCGCCGCGGTAGTCGCCGTGGCGATCCTTGGGGGTGTTGTACGAGCCCACGGCGCCCAGGAGGCCGTGATCTTCCTCGGCCCACCAAAATGCCTGGTCGATCGCGACGTGGCGATCGGGATCCTCGAGATCGATCGCCATCCGCTGCGCGAGCGTGACGCGCCGGCGGGGCACGTCCCAGCGCTTGGCCACCGCGCCCTGCACCTTGCGGCGCAGCTCCTGGGCCGCCTGCATGCAGGCGTTGCCGACCATCAGGGTGATGCGGGAGCTGTAGGCCCCGAGATCCACGGGGCAGAGATCGGTGTCGGCCGCGAGCACGCGGACGTCCTCGACGGGGAGACCCAGCTCCTCGCCCACGATCACCGCGAGCATGGTGCTCGAGCCCTGCCCGATGTCGTTGGCGCCCGAGAACACCCGCGCCCGCCCGCTGCGATCGAGGCACACCTGCACCGCCGCCTGCGGCATTTGGTTCGGGTAGATCGGGTAGTTGGTGCCGGAGATGTACGTGCTGCCGGCGACGCCGAGGCCCCGCCCGTAGGGCAGCGCGGCGCGGCGCTGCTTCCAGCCGCTACTCTCCTCCACCCGGCGCAGGCACTCGAGGAAGCCGTTGCTGCCGATGCGGAACTCGTTGACGGTGGTGGTCCCCGCCCCCATGTCGTTGCGCCGCCGCAGCTCGATGGGGTCGAGGCCGAGCGCGTGCGCGACCTTGTCGAGCTGCACCTCGATCGCGAAGCGCGGCTGCACGCTGCCGTGCCCGCGCTTGGGACCGCACGCGGGCTTGTTGGTGTAGGCGCGGCGCGAGTAGAAGCGGTAGGCGGGGAACGTGTAGGGCGCGCACAAGAGCTGCCCCGAGTAGTAGGTGGTGACGAGCCCAAAGCTCGAGTAGGCCCCGCCGTCGATGATCGTCTTGGCGTCGACGGCGGTGATCGTGCCGTCGCGCGTGACGCCCATGCGATGCTTCATGCGCATGGGGTGGCGTCCGCGGTGGGCGTAGAACACCTCCTCGCGGGTGTAGAGGATCTTCACCGGGCGTCCGGTCTTCATCGCGAGCTTCGCCACGCAGAACTCGAGGTCGAACGGCTCGCTCTTGCCGCCGAACGCCCCGCCGAGCGGCGGCTGGATCACGCGGATGCGGTGCGCCGGTAGCTCGAGCACCTTGGCGAGCTCGCGGTGCAGGTAGTGCGAGACCTGCGTGGCCGACCAGACCGTGAGCAGCCCGCTCTCACCCGCAGCGCCCCCGCGCTCCACATGGGCCACCGCGCAGTGCGGCTCGATCGCGGCGTGGGTGGTGCCCTCGAAGAAGTACTCGCCCTCGACCACGAGCTCGGCGGAGGCGAGACCCGCCTCGACGTCGCCGAACTCGAGCAGGACCTTCTTGGAGAGGTTGCCGGTCTTGCTGTAGGGGTTGATCTGCACCGTGTCGCGCTCGAGCGCCTGCTCCGGGTCGAAGTACGCGGGCAACAGCTCGTACTCGATCTCGATCGCGTCGAGCGCCTCGATCGCGGTGTCCTCGTCGTCCGCCGCCACCGCGGCCACGCCGTCGCCGACGTAGCAGACCTTGTCGACGGCGAGCGCGTTCTCGTCGGGCGTCCACGGGATGATCCCGTAGGGGATCGGGAAGTCGCGCCCGGTGACCACCGCGTGCACCCCCGGCATCGCCTCGGCGCGGCGGGTGTCGATGGACACGATGCGGGCGTGGGCGTGAGGGCTGCGCTTGATCTTGCCGTGCAGCATGCCCGGCAGCTTGAGATCGTCGGTGTAGCGGGTGATGCCCCGCATCCGCTCCATCGCGTCGACCTTGCGATGGGTGCCGCCGAGCTGCCAGTGGGGGCGCGTGGCGGCCTCGGAGGGATCCTGGCGGGAATCGTCGTGGTGGGAATCGTCGGCCATGGGCGGTCCCTTCCTGCTGTGCCGCTACTGCGGGGCGTGATCCCGCGTCGGCGGGTCGACCTCGACCTCGAGCACCACGGTGCCGCTGCGGCGGGCCGCGGCCATGCGCTCGCTGGCGTCGATCACTGCGTCGATGATCTTGGTGTAGCCGGTGCAGCGGCAGAGGTTGCCGGCCAGCGCGGCGCGGACCTCGTGGCCCGTGACCGGCCGGGCCATCCGGCGCAGGAGCGCCTCGGCGCTCATGAGGATGCCGGGGGTACAAAACCCGCACTGCGCGGCGTCCCAGCGGTCGAACGCGTCCTGCAAGGGATGTACGCCGCCGTGGCCGAGCGCGAGGCCCTCCACGGTGGTCACCTCGCGCCCCTCGGCATGGAGCGCGAGCGTGAGGCACGAGAGCTGCGGTACGCCGTCGATCTGCACCGTGCACGCGCCGCAATCGCCCTTGTCACAGCCCTGCTTGCTGCCGACGAGGTCGAGCTGGTAGCGGAGCAGCTCGAGCAGCGTGTGGTGCGGCTGCACGGCGACCTGCACCGGCGCTCCGTTGACGCGAAGGCGGAGGAGCGTGGCGGGACCGGGCGCCGACATGGACTCTAGAGTGCAACCCCGCCGTCGGGCGGCGCAAGCCGGGCCCCTCCGATATCGTCGTCTCAGGGCGCCGAGGGCCGCCCGTGCGAAAGCTCCGTGGCGGCCCCGGGCCATGCTATGAACCCGGCGTGCGAGCGCGGCCCTGGGCCCTGTGCGGCTGGACGCTGCTGGCGATGGGCTGTGTGATCCATCGCGGGCCGTGGCGGCTCGATCCCGAGCCGGCCAAGGCCATTGGCACCACAGCCGATCCAGAGGGGCCGCCAGCGAAGCAGAGCGCGAGCGACGGCGTGGATCTGGTGCTCTTGGCCAACGTCTCGCCGGAGGACCGAGGCGCCCGCGCCGTGGCGGCGCGGGTGGAGCAGGTGCTCGCCACGGATCGCCCCCGCCTGGTGCTGTGGCTCGGCAACGTGGCCGCGGCGCCGATGGTCTCGGCGACGCTGCGCGCCGAGCGACGAGGGCCGCGCTGCGCCGCGCTGGAGGACGCGTGGGCGGGCCCCGCCGCCGCGGCGCTGGTCGGGGCGGTGGAGCGCAGCGGGGGCGAGCGCAGCTTCGCGGTGCCCGGGGTGCTCGACCACCGCTGCGGCCACACCGCGGCGCTGCAGACGGGCCAACCATGGCAGATGCCCGGATCGCACTACGTGCTGCGCGTGCACGCCGACGGCGCAGTGACCCAGCGGGCCGCGTGCGGCGACACCGGCTGCACGTTCGACCACACGGCGGCCCTGCCGAGCGAGGCCCCGCCGCTCGTGGACCTGGTGGTGATCGACCTCGCACCGTGGCTGCACCCGAGCGACGACCCCACCGCCCGACGCCACGAAGAGCGGCGGGTGCACGCGCTCGAGGCCTTGCTCACCGCCGTGGCCGCAGTGCCGGCCGAGGCCGCGCCGCCGCGCCTCCTGGTCAGCAGCGTGCCCGTGGAGGCCGCGGGCGAGCACGGGCTCGGCGCGCTGTGGCCCGATGCCACGTTCCACGGGCTGCCGCCGCACCTGCAGGCCCTGCTGATCGAGGGCGGATTCGCGGGCGTGCTCGCGGGCCACGATCGATCGCTCTACGCCACCGCCGATCTGACCGACGCGATCAAGCGAGCCGACCGGGCGTGGCTGCGCACGCCGGTGTTCGAGGTGGTGGCGGGAGCCGTGTCCGCGCCCAACCGCCGCGCCGGCATGGCGCTGCGACCGAGGCGCCTGCGCACGAGCCAGGCCTTCGCGCCGCCGGTGTGGAGCGACCACGCCGGCTTCGCGGTGGTGCACGTCCGCGGCGAGGACGCGGAGCTGGTGCTTCACGCGCGCCGGAGACGGCACTGGGAGAGCACGTCGCTGCGCGTGTCGCTGCGACCGGTGCCCCATCCTTCGCACACGCCCTCGCCGCACATGGCCCCGTGTCGCGATTGCCCGCCGATCCCGGCGAGCGAGCGGTGATGCGATGATGGACGACCCTGCCCTGCTCCACGCGGTCCTCGACTCGTCGCGACGCGCGTTCGTGCCGATGCCCGACACCCGCGTGATCGAGCGCCCGGGCTGGCTGCAGCTCGTGACGCCCTCGCTGCCGCAGGGCGGTCTCAACGAGGTGTGCCTCGCAGTGCTCGCCCCGGACGAGCTCGATGCGGTGGTCGACGAGACGATCGCGGGCTACCGCGCGCTCGGGCTCCGCTTTCGCTGGACCATCGGCCCCGACTCGGCACCCCCGGGGCTCGAGGCGGCCCTCGTGACACGGGGGCTGCGGCCCGAGACCACGTGGGCCATGGCTCGCCCGATCACGGAGCCGCAGCCCGAGCATGCGCCAGGGGTGACGATCGAGCCCGTGGCCGAGCACAACGTGGCGGCCTACACCGAGGTGATGGCGCGCGGCTGGGAGATGGATCCCGCGCCGCTGCTGGCGCTGCACCGCCGAGTCCTCGCCAACGCGCGCGAGCGCCTGCCCATGCAGCTCGCGCGCATCGACGGCGAGCCGGCCGGGGCGGCCGCGGTCTCACTCCAGCCGCGCTCGGCGTACCTGATGGGCGCGGTGGTGCTGCCGGAGCTCCGCGGCCGCGGGCTCTACCGGGCGCTCGTCGCTGCGCGCCTGCGGCTCGCCGCCCGCCACGGCTGCACGCTCGCGACCTCGAACGCCCGCGCGAGCACGTCACACCCGATCCTCGAGAAGCTCGGCTTTCGCGACGTGTGCCGGCTGTCGGTCCTCATTGATAGCAATCCCGCTCCGGCATCGCAGCGATCCACTCGCTGATCAAGTCGGCCCCGAAGTCGTCCGCGAGCAGGCTCGGCAGCTCGGGCATCTTGAGCTCTGGATCGGTGCTCTGCATGCGGAAGACCACGATGCTCTCCTCGGGGTGGCCGGGCACGATCGCGAACGAGTGACCGCCCGTGCCCGGCCCCGCCGCCGCCGGCACCTTGCACACGCCGAGCTCGGCCGGGTCGGTCTCCCACGCCGAGAGCTTGAGGCCGCTGGTGCCCCCGCCGCCGCCGGGCCGGTGGCAGTGGGCACAGTTGCCGTGCAGGTACGCCCGCGCCCGTGCGTCGAGCTCGGCATCACCGGCGGGATCGGGAAACGCCGGCAGCGTGGTCGGCTCGGGCAGGTCGGCGATCACGCCCTGCTCGGCGAGCCACTCGAGCTGCGAGACGAGCTCGCCGTCGCGTTCGACCCCGATGTTCAGCTGAGCGGTGGTCACCCCGAGGAGCCGCAGCACGTCGTCGCGCTCGTGACACTCGCCGCAGGTGTTCTGGTCCGGGATGATATAGAGCTGCTCGGCCGGCTGCCCGTCGGCGTCGGTATAGGGCACGCGCGCATCGGCGCCCGCCTTGATGCGCGTGGCCTCGGTCTGCTCGTCGTTCCAGCGGTAGATGTACGACTTCCAGACCTCCTCCTCGCGCACGAGCAGCCGCGTCTCGATGGTTCTGAAGCTCGTCCCCGGCGCGGCGCGATCGACATCGAAGTAGAACGACTTGATCGCGACCGAGCCCACCGGCAGCTCCCACTCGTCTTCTTCGGTGAGCGTGAGCGTCTCGCCCTCGGGCAGCAGCAGGAACCGCCCCTTGTGCGCCCCATCGGACCACAGCGGCGCGGCCACCTGGTAGGGCAGCACCCCCGGCGCGGGCTCCTCGAGCACCTGCTCGCCCACGAAGAAGCCGTACTCCGAGAGCGTCTCGTAGGGGATCGCGGCGAGGTCGATCACGGGGCGTGGAACGACGGGCGGCGGATCGGGCTCCTCGCCGCATCCGAGCCCCAGCGGGCCGGCGAGCACGAGCCCGAGGCCAAGACCAACGGTGAGCACGGCGCGTGGCATGGCGACCCTCGTGACGCGGTTCTGGGAGAGCTTAGAGATCGCGCGGCAGCGCGTCGTGCTCGCAGGTGTAGTTGGCGACGTCGGTGTCGAGCATGCTCTGGCCGCAGAGGTCGACCGACACGAACGTCGCGCCCTCCTCGTTCGAGACGCAGTTGCTCAGGCTACCGTCGGCGTTGTCCTTGGTCTCGTCGAAGCACCCATCGAGCAAGATGTCGGGACCCGGCATCATGCTCTCGGTGGCGAGGAGGATGAGGTCGTCGGGCGCCGTACCGTTGTCCTCGAGCGTGTTGTCGTGGATCCAGTTGCTCTCCGCGTAGATGTCGAAGTCGGGGTCTTCGGGCGGCGCAAATAGCGCATCCACGTAGGCGATCACCGCGATGCCCACGCTGGCGTTGCCGCGGATCTCGTTGTTGGCGACCTCGTTGTGGTCGGCCGCGAGCAAGAGCACGCCCACGCCCGCCGGGATCAGCGACACCGTCGTGCCGACCACGCCGAAGTTGGGCACGTTGTTGTTCTCGATCACGTTGTCGTAGACGTTGGTGCGCTGACCGTCGCCGATATCGAGCCCGGGCAGGTTGAACACCAGGATCCCGCCGGTGTTGTCGTGGGAGTAGTTCCTGCGCACGATCGCGTCGGTCGAGTTCTCGATCTCGATGCCGGCCACGTTGCCGCGCGCCTCGTTGTCCTCGACCAGGATGCGGGTCGACTGCCCCACGTAGATGCCCGCGTCGCGCGAGCCCTCGACCAGGCAGTTGCGGATCGTGACGCCGTTGCACTGCACGGGGTAGAGCCCGTAGGCGCCGTTGTCCATCGAGCCGCTCTCGGGCCACAGCACGCTCACGTTCTCGAACGTGATGTCGTCGATCTTGTCGCCGCGGATCCCGTCGCCGGGGGTGTCGAACACCTGCAGGTCGGCGATCGAGACGCCGTTGCCGGTGATGATGATGCCGTTGGCGCCGCTGATCTGTGCCGAGAAGTCGAGGATCGTCGCGTCGTCGCCGTCGCGCCCGGAACCGCGCACTGTCACGCCGTTGGCGTCGAGGCTGAGCTGCCGCGTGAACCGAAACGTACCGCCCGCGAGGCACAGCGTCTGGCCCTCGGTGATGTCGATGAACGCCTCTTGCACCGCGGTCTGGTCGTCCTCGCTCGGAGCCACGAACATGTCGCAGCCCTCGGGCAGCATCGGCGTGCCCGTCTCCGAGACCCCGTCACCGCTGCCGCTGCCGGTGGTGCCCTGCCCCGTGCCGCCGCTCTCGCCCGATCCCCCCGGGGCGTCGTCGCCACAGGCCGAGGCCGCCGCCATCAGGCCGCCCAACGCCCACGTCCACCATCGCCTCGTCCCGCTGCTCCGTGCCATGGACCCCATCCTGGCCGACCGATCGATGAAAGGGAAGAGCGATCTCGCGCGCAAGCCTCACGCACGGCCACGCCCACTCGCGCAGCGCGCCGTCGACGGCACCTTGGGGCGCTAGCTCGCGCCGCTCCGCAGCACGACCGCCGGGATCGTCTTGAGGATGATCTTGATGTCGAGCCACAAGGACCAATTGTCGATGTAGTCGAGATCCATCTTCATCCACTCGTCGAAGTCGATCTGATTACGGCCCGAGACCTGCCACATGCCGGTGAGGCCCGGCTTGACCGACAGCCGGCGGCGCTGCCAGGGCTCGTACTGCTCGACCTCCGACGGCAGCGGCGGCCGCGGCCCCACGATGCTCATGTCGCCGAACAGGATGTTGAACAGCTGCGGCAGCTCGTCGATGGAGGTCTTGCGGATGAAGCGGCCCACCCGCGTGATGCGAGGGTCTCGCTTGATCTTGAACACCGGGCCGTCCATCTCGTTGAGGTGCATCAGCTCCGCCTTGCGCTTCTCGGCGTCCATCACCATCGAGCGGAACTTGAGCATGGTGAACTTGCGGCCGTTGCGACCGGCCCGCACCTGGCGAAACAGCACCGGGCCGGGGTCGGTGATGCGGATCGCGATCGCGGCGGCCGCCATCACGGGCCCCGCGACGATGATGCCGATGAGCGCCCCCGTGAAGTCGAGCATGCGCTTGGCGGCCAGCCGCGCCTCGCTGGTGGGCGTGCGCCGCAGGTTGAGGAGCGGGTAGTCGAAGCCCGAGACGTTGGCGATCGCCATCTTGCCCTTGGAGGGCACGGTGGGCGGCAGGTTCACCAGCACGTCCACGCCCCGCACCTCGCACGAGGCCATCGCATCGCGCATGATCTGCGGGTGCCGGCCGGGCACGGCGAACACCACCTCGTCGACGGGCTGCTTGTCGAGGAGGTTGGCGAGGCTGCCGACGTAGCCGAGGTTGGGGCGCGCGTCGGGGTGGCCCGACTCGCCGGGCAGGCTCACGAACCCGAGGATCTCGAGGTTGAACGGTGACTGCTGGCGCAGCGTCCGGGCGAACGCCACCCCGCGATCGTTGGAGCCCACGATCACCACGCGGTGGCCGTCGTCGGAGCGGCGGCGAAACCACTTGACCAGCTCCATCGCGAGCACGCGGCCGAGCATCAGCGAGCCGAGCTGGATCGCCGCGAACATCGCCACGAGGCTGCGGGAGATCGACAGACGGAACAGGAACGCCGCCACCACCAGGAGCCCGAGGCCCACCACCACCGCCCGCACGTAACGCAGCGCCACCACCCGGTACGAGCGGCGGAAGTCGTTGGTGCCCGACCAGTAGAACGACAGCCCCCACAGCGGCAGGAGGCCCACGATGAGCAAGTAGTAGAAGTCGGGCTCGCCGAGCGGGCTCACGTCGAGGTCGAGCCACGGGATCGACGACAAGAGCCGCGTCATGAACCCGACCTGCCCGTCCGCGTCGACCTGCCCGAGCTGCTGCCGCACGAACAGCGTGGCCAGGAACGCCACCGCCGACACGAGCACGTCGTAGACGACCAGGACCTGCCGAAAGAACACCGATTGTTGGCGCCACATCGCGGTATGCCGTGGCCCGCGCGCACGTCCCCCCGGGCGCCGAGCCGGGTGCATGGTCGCACCTGGGCCGAGGCCCGGGAAAGGGTCGGAAGCGTGCGCTGGCGCGTTTGGGCGCCCCCGCGCGCCGATCTCCCGAGCTCCGGCCACGGGGATGGCAGGGTGCAGGATCGGGCCGCTCGGCAAGCCCGCGGTTGCGCGTTCGGCGACCTCCGCGAGTGTGCTACTCAAGGGGGAAGCGAGGCCCCCCGAGGGGCCGTGCGTGGGACCTAGGCCATGGACTTCGGACGCACAGGCAAGACCGTGATTCCCGGCGGCGTCGTCGGGGTCGGCGGCCTCGATCAGATGCTCGACGCGGTGGTGGTGGGTGCACCCGATCCCGCTGCCTCCAACGCCTTCCTGCTGGTGCTGTCGGGCACCGATCCTGGCCGGCTGCACGTGCTCGACCGTCCCGAGATGGTGATCGGTCGCTCGCGCTACGCCGACATCCACATCAGCGAGCGCGCGCTGTCGCAGCAGCACTGCAAGCTCACCCGCCACGGCGAGCACCACCGGCTGTTCGACCTCGGCTCGACCAACGGCACGTTCGTCAACGACATGCGCGTGCAGCAGGCCGACCTGCGGCCCGGCGACGTGATCCGCACGGGCGAGACCGTGTTCACGTACATGTCCGGGAGCCAGGCGGGAATGCCGGCCCCGGGCGAGCAGACGATGGCGCTGCCCGATCATCCCGCCCCGGGGCCCGGCATGCGCGGCGTGCCGACCACCCAGGCGCTCGTGCGCCAGCGTCCCGCTCCGCGCCCCATCGGGCCCGGCACCGCGCTCATCCGCCGATCCCCGCAGCCGCTCATCACCGTGGCCGAGGGCGGCTACGCAGGTGCGCCCCAGGTGCTCGAGGTCCCGCTGCCGGCCGTCGCCGGGGCCGAGGGCCCCGACATGCTGGCCCGCATCCTGTGGGCCATCGGGTTCCTGCGCCGCTACTGGCTCTCGATCCTGCTGTTCACGGTGCTCGGCGTGGGCCTCGGCGTCGGCAGCTACAAGTTCGTCAAGCCGCCGGCCAAGGCCGAGTTCGAGATCAGCCTCGTCCCCGATGCCAGCGACAACCCGGCCGAGCGGATGAACCGGACGAACTTCGAGTTCTTCCGCAACGCCCAGAACAACTTCAAGCGCCCGGGCCTCATCCACGACACGCTCAAGCAGCTCGGCGAGACCGACGTGAGCGAGGACCGCATCCGCGGCGTGCAGATGGGCCTCGAGTTCAACAAGGTGGGCGAGTACACCTACGCCGGTGCATTCTCGGCGGCCACCCCCGAGGATGCGATCGCGTTCCTCGACGTGCACCTCGAGCTCTACAAGGAGTACGAGCTCGAGAAGGCGCTCAAGGTGCTCCTGTCCGAGGTCGCGACGCTCGAGACCCAGCTCGCGCAGGCCGAGGAGGAGCTCAACAGCACCAATCAGGCGATCCTGGCGTTCAAGCAGGAGCACAGCGAGGGCCTGCCCGAGAAGTCGTCGTTCCTGCTCCAGCGCGTGCTCGAGCTCTCGGTCGAGCGCAGCCGGGCGCTCGGCGACGTCACGCGCTCGAGCGCCGAGGCGCAGGTGGCCCGCAAGGCGCTCAAGAGCGAGGATCCCGAGCTCGAGGCCCGAATCGAGGAATCGCGGCCCTACGCCACCAACATCGCCCAGGTCGACCGGGAGCTCGCGCAGGCCCGCTCCGAGGGCAAGGGCCCCGAGCACCCCGATATCAAGCGCCTCGAAGAGGAGAAGCAGACGCTCGAGGCGCTGCGTGACCAGGTGCTCACCGAGGGCACCAGCAAGGTCATCAAGTCCAAGAACCCCGCCTACAAGTCCGCCCGCATCCAGGCCAGCGAGGCCGAGGCCGCGCAGCGGGTGGCGCAGGCCGAGCTCTCGCGCATCACCAAGGAGCTCGAAGAGACCGAGGGCATGGTCGACAAGCTGCCGCGCCTGCAGGCCGAGTACGCCGACCTCACCCGCAAGGCAGCAGCGGTGCAGAAGACCTACGATGAGCTCTTCCAGCAGCTCAACGGCAGCCGCATCCGCCTCGACCTCGAGCGCGCCCAGGAATCGGCACGCTACGAGATCATCACGCCGCCCAACGTCAAGCCGATCTCGCGGCTGCGGGAGCTGCTCAAGCGCGGCGTGATGGGCTTTGCGCTGGGGCTGTTCCTCGGCATCGGGCTCGGGGCGCTGCGCGAGTTCCGACGCTATCTGGCCGCACGCCTAGCGGCGGCGCGACGCTAGGCCAAGGACAGTGACGAGCGCGAGGGCTCACTCTCGCGAAGCACGCTGCGTCGTGTAATTCACGCGAAACGTGACGTACAGCCACACCTCGGTCTGGGTGAAGCGCCAGGGGTCGAACACGATGTCCTGGAGATCGATGGTCTCGATCGTCTCGGGCGGCGGTATGAGATCGAGCCGCGGGATGCCGGTGCGGAGGTTGGGACCGCGCGCGTTGACGATTGCACCGACCTCGATCGAGCGGTTGGGATCGAGGGTGTAGACCACCGGCACGCGCACGGAGAGCGTGGTGCGAGCGGTGGCCGGCTGGTACGCGTTGCGATACTCGTAGTCGGTCGGTTGCGTGGGCGGGGTGTAGAACGTGGTCTGGAGCCCCACGGTGAGGTCGGGCGGCAGGTCGACGTCGAAGCTCGCGCCGCCGCCGGCCAGCGGCAGCACCGAGCCCTGCACCGGGTCGAAGTAGGCCTGGCTGCCCGCGTTGACGTTGGTCGAGACGCGCACGCGGCTGCGCTGGAGCAGCCGACCGGTGAGCCCGACGTTGGCGATGGGCAAGAACCCGCGTGGGTTCGCAGGGGTCGCAAAACCCTGACGCTCCTTGACCTGCCGGGTGACGAAGACTCCCCCGAGCAGCTGGCCGTCGAGGCGCGGGCGGAGCCGCCGCGTCCACGCGACATCGGCCGAGCCGAACGCCTGGGAGCCGTTGACCGCGCCGAAGTCGGCATACCCGCCCGAGATCCGCGTGCCGATGGTGTCCACGCGCGACGCGAACCAGGCGTGCGAGATGTCGAGCGCGCCCGAGGTCTGCTCGAGGCTCACCTGGCCGGGCTCGGGCTCGTCGAGGCGACGCTGCAGCGTCACGCGGGGCCCGAACGAGATCGTGTGCAGGGGCGAGAGGCGCCCGGTGAGCCCCACGCCCGCCGAGAACCCGCCGGTCTGGATGAGCGCCCGCGAGACCAGCGAGCCCTGGGAGGGATCGGTGGAGTCCGACGTCCCATCCCCTTGCACGAGCCCCCCCGATTGCAGGCTGTAGTCCTGCTCGCCGTAGCTCGCCGCGCCCGAGCCCTGCCAGCTCCAGCGCGGCGAGAGCTCGCCCGAGTAGCGGAGCGTCGCCTGGCCGAAGAACAGCGGCCGCGCGGGGAGATCCGAGATCTCCTTCTTGTCCGGGAACAGGCTGTAGAACATCTGCGGCGCGAGGTCGAACGACAGCTGCCGCCCGCGCACACGGTCGCGGTAGGTCATCGTCGCCTGCGGCGTGACCGTGACCCGCAGCGTGGGCACCGAGGCCTGGCCCGGGGCCGCCGGCGCCGAGCCGCCGCGCAGCTCGAACGCCGCGCCACCACTCCAGTCGACGTGCTTGGCCCATGGATCGACCATGAGGACCAAGCCCATCACGAGCGGGCCGACGAGCAACGGCAGGGTCCCTTCCTACTGCACCACCACGACGTCGCCGTCGCGGACCGAGAAGTCCACGCTGCGCTCCACTCCGCCCACGAGGTCCTCGTAGCGGAAGCGGATGCGCGTGCGCTCGGGGTACGTGCGCACGACGTAGATCTTGGTGGGGTGGGCGAACTCGGTGAGGCCTCCGGCGCGCGACAGCGTGGTGAGCAGGCCCTCGCCGTGGTCGACCTCGAAGCGACCGGGGTCACGGACCTCGCCGACCACCGCCACCACCGGGATTCGCGGCTTGATGACGGTGATGCGGGCGTTGGGCTCGCGCACGATGCCGTTGAGCCTGCTGTTGATCTGCTGCGCGGCCTGGGCCGGGGTGAGCCCCTCGACTCGCTGCGGGCCGATGAACGGGACCACGATGTTACCGTCGGCGGTGACCTCGAGGTCGCCGGCCTTCTCGAGCTCGGCCTCCATGCCGGGCACGATGAGCCGCACCAGGTCGCCGGTGCGCAGCGGCTGGCTCTCCACGGGGATCTCGCTCGGGGGCAGGTCGTTGGCCCACACGAACGGGTGCTGGGGCTTGCAGCCGACCACCGCGAGCACGGCGGCGACCAGCAGGATGGGCATCGTTCTCATGCAGTGGCGGCCCTTCGGCGCCGCAATCATCGACTCCGACGCGGAGGCTGGCAAGGGCACGCCACGTGCCGGCTGGCCGCGCACGGAGCGGGCTATTCTTGCCTGGGCAGACCCAGGCTGTGCCGCACGAAGTCCTGGAGCAGCCGCGGCGGATCGGGGTCGGGCAGGCGCTGCACCGCGCGCCGTAGCCTCCACAGCGAGTGCGACGCCACCCACGCCGCGTCGGCGAGGAGGAGGCCGCGGCGGCCCTTGGCCTTGAGGAAGTAGTAGCGGCGCGAGTCGAGCCAGAACTGCGGCACGCGCTTCTTCTTGTTGCCGATGCCCGTGGCCGCGCCCTCCTCGTGCTCGACCACGGCCTCGTGCACGTACCAGATCTTCCAGCCGGCCTCGCGGGCGCGGCGGCAGAGGTCGGTCTCCTCGAAGTAGAGGAAGAAGTTCTCGTCGAACAGCCCCACCGTCTCGAACACCTCGCGGCGGAAGAACACGCTCGCGCCCGAGACCCAGTCGACCTCGGCGGTGTGATCGGGCGCGTCGGCCCACACCGAGTGCTTGCGGAGCAGCCGGCTCACCGGGCCGAAGCGCAGGCCCCCCTCGATCTCCGACAGAAACGACGGGAACCGGAACGCCGAGGCATGGATGCCGGCGCCGGGATCGTGGATGCGGGTGCCCGCCACGCCGACCTCGGGGTGTGCGTCGAGGAACTCGAGCATCGTGCGCAGCGTCCCGGGGCGCACGTGGGCGTCGGGGTTGTGCAGGAACACGTAGTCCGGCGGATCCGGCTGCGCGAGCGCGCGGCGGATCGCCACGTTGTTGCCGAAGCCGAAGCCCCCGTTGCTGCCCGAGGACACCACCTGCACGCGATCGCCGAAGCCCCGCGACTGCACCTCGGCGCACAGCTTCTCGTACGAGCCGTCCTGCGAGTCGTTGTCGATCACGGTCACCGAGGCGGACAGGCCCTGCATGTCGGGAAGCAGGTGCTCGAGCCCCCGAAGGGTGAGATCGGCGGTGCGGAAGTTGACGATGACGACCAAGAGCTTCATCGGAGGTCTCCCGGCCCATGCGGGCAGGACCGCCTTGGTACGCCGATGGCAGGTCCGGATGCAACCCATCGGCGGCCGCGGCGAACGGCAAGGGGACGACGTTCGAGCCGCCGGCTCCGCGCCGAGGCCGGGACCGCGCGCACGCGCCCCTGCCCGGCCTCGGGCCCGGCCTGGCCGCATGCAGGAGTGTGATAGCGTCGGGTGAAGGTGAGCGACCAGAGCCCCGAGCACGACGATCGCCGACAATTCCCGCGCGTGTCGGCCCCCATGTACTGCCGCCCCGCCCGACGCCGGCTGCTGCGACGACGCCAGGTGATCGACGTGGGGCTGGGCGGCATGCGCGTCTACAGCGACGATCCGTTCGTCAAGGGCGATCGACTGGAGATCGACCTCATGAGCCGCGACGGCGACGAGTTCGTGACGTGCCTGACCGAGGTGGTGTGGCTCCGTGACCTCGGCGAAGGCCAGCCCGCCCGCTACGACGTGGGCCTGCGCTTCCTCGAGATCCCCGCCGCCGCGCGCACGATGATCGAGGAGCTCGTGAGCAAGGCGCTCGAGCGCGAGGATGGTGGACGAGAGGGAGCCCCGTGACCGCGCCGCCGCCCCGCAAGCCCGCGGGCGAGCTGCAGCTCCCCGGCCTCGACGTCGTGGGCCACGGCATCTACCTGCGGCCGCACTTCCCCTACGAGCTGCGCGGCGTGCTGTTCCCGCGTCGAGGCGACCGCACGATGACGATGCGCGACGCCGATGCCGAGTACGCGCTGCCCGACGGCTACGACATCGATCACAGCCCGCCGATGCCCGCGGGCCAGCTGCTCAACCAGGTCAAGATCGAGGAATCCTGGGATCGGTTCCAAAAGCAGCTCAGCCTCGATGCCAACGTCGCATCGGGCAATGCCTCGTTCAGCGTCAGCTCCACCAGTGCCACGCAGATGCGCGCCGACGAGGACGCCTACTACGCGGTGCGGACCTCGTTCATCCCGCTGTGGAGCGTATACCTCTCGGACGCGGGCAACGTCCTGCCCGAGCTCGACCAGGCCGAGATCCCGGTGCCGTTCAAGTTCTCCCACCGGCGGGCCTACGAGGCGTTCTTCCAGCGCTTCGGCAGTCACTACGTCAAGCGAGCGTGGATCGGCGGCAAGGCCTCGCTCTTGTTCACGGTGCTCAAGTCCTCGCTGCTGTCCAAGCAGGAGATCCAGGCCGGGATCAAGGCCGGCGTGGTGGGGGCGGCGGCGGAGACCAACGCCGCGCTCAGCCAGAGCCGCGAGCGGCTCCTGTCCAACTCGCAGTGCTCGGTGTCGGGCAAGGGTGGCGACGAGCTCCGGCTCGCGTCGCTCAGCTCGCTCGACGAGACGATCTACAACGAGTGGGTGACGAGCGTGCGCGACAACCCCCAGACGATCGAGCTCGAGGTCGCGGGGATCTGGACGCTCGTCTCCGATGCCGAGCGCGCACAGACGCTGGCCGAGGCCTACCGCGCGCTCAACATGTTCACCGGCCTCAACGCGGCGTTCACCGTCGACAAGACCGTCTACATCGTGCGCGGCCGCAAGTACTTCTCGTACCACATGGAGCTCGGCGAGAGCGAGAAGCCGCGGCTCCTCGCCGAGCGCTGGATCGATCTGGCCACGCAGGGCCTCGAGCGGCTCGACGCCGCGTTCTCGGGGCCGCACCTCGTGTTCGCGTCGGGGGAGGATCTGCGCCGCAAGGTCCACGTGTTCTACCGCGACTCGTACGCGCGCATCGACATGGACAGCGACCACGTGGACTTCGGGCCGGTGCCGCTCCGCGAGTCCTGGCCCGGGGTCGAGTTCCCGCGCATCGACACGGCGATGGCCATCGATAGCGAGACGGTCTACTTCTTCTGCGGCAACCAGTACGTCCGCTTCAACACGCGCCTGCACCGGGTCGACCCGGGCTACCCCCAGCCGATCAGCCGCCGCTGGAAGGGCGTGACGTTCGATCGCCTCGACGCAGCGCTCTACTGGTCCAACGGCAAGGTCTACTTCTTCCGCGACGACCAGTACATCCGCTACGACACCGTGACGTATCGCGCCGACGCCGGCTACCCGCGGGCCATCCTCGGCGACTACGTGGAAGACTGGAAGTTCTTCGACTGACGAGCGCGCCATGACCGACACGACCGAATCGACCGAATCGACCACGTCCTCGCGGCTCGAGCAGGCTCGGCGCACGATCCGAAACCATGTGATCGGAGCCGGTGCGACGCCGCTCTTGCTCCCGCTGCCGTTCATCGATCTCGCGGTGGTCGCCGGCGTACAGCTCAACATGCTGCGGAGCCTGGCGAAGATCTACGAGCGACCGTTCTCGGAGGAGCTGGCCAAGAAGCTCCTAGGGGCGCTGGTGGGCACCAGCGTGCCTGCGGCCGCGGTGGGGCTCTTGCGGGCGATCCCCGTGGTCGGGCAGCTCGGGGCTGCCGTGGGCGGCGCGGCGTCGACCCATGCGATCGGCGAGGTGTTCGTGCAGCACTTCGAGTCGGGGGGGACGCTCCTCGGCTTCGATCCGGCGAAGGTGCGCGAGCACTATCGGCGGGAGCTCGAGAACGCGCAGAACGCCGGGGGCGAAGCGTCGGGCGAGGATGACTACGGCGGCGTGCGGCCCTGAGGCCTGCCGCGCTCACTCCACCGGCAACCGCGCAACCACCCCCGCCACCTGCTCCTGCCACGCCGGCATCGGCCCGAGCAGCGCCTCGGTGGCGCTGATGTCGAGCACGCTATACGCCGGCCGCCGAGCGGGCCGCGGAAATTCAGCCGTCAGGCACGGCGTCACCGCACACGCCGGGTTCACCCGCTCGATCACCGCACGCGCCAGCTCGTACCACGAGCACTCGCCCCCGTCGGTCACGTGCAGCGTGCCACGGGCCCCCCGGCGCACGAGCGCGAGCGAGGCCGCCGCGAGGTGCTCGGCGCTGGTGGGCCGGCCGCGCTGGTCGCTGACCACCTTGACCGAGTCCTTCGAACGCCCGAGCCGCGCCATAGTGCGCACGAAGTTGTTGCCCCACGGCGCGTAGAGCCAGCTCGTACGCAAGAGCAGGAACTGCGCGCCCGCGGCCTCGATCCGCTCCTCCCCCACCGCCTTGCTGCGCGCGTAGGCACCGAGCGGCGCCCGCGGGTGATCCACCGCGTACGGAGCCGTGGCGTCGCCCGAGAACACGTAGTCGGTGCTGTACTGCACGAGCATGCACCCGGCGTCGCGGCAGGCCTCGGCGAGCCGGCCCACGCCCTCCCCGTTGAGCGCGGTGGCATCGGCCTCGCGCGTCTCGGCCCCGTCCACGTCCGTCCAGCCGGTGCAGTTGACGACAACGTCCACCGCCGAGAGCGGCAGCGCCTGCACGTGCTCGGGCCGCGTGAGGTCGAACGCCGGGAACAGCCGCGTCGTGAGCGGCAGGCCCTGACGAACGGCGAGCTCGTGCCAGGCGCGACCGAGCATGCCGTCGGCACCGAGCAGGAGCACTCGCGGAGGAACGGGAGGTCTCATCTCATGCGTCCCATGGGGGCAGACGATCGCGGGAGATCTCGCTCAATTTGGGGAACACGGCGTCCTTGGCCGAGAGCTGGGGATCAGCGAGCGGCCACTCGATGCCGAGATCCGGATCGTTCCAGATGATACCCAGCTCGGACTCGCGGTGATACGCCTCCGTGCACTTGTACGAGAACAGCGCGTATTCGCTCACCACGCAGAACCCGTGCGCCATTCCGGGTGGGACGTAGACCTGCCGGTGGTTGTCGCCGGTGAGCGTGGTGCCGATCCACTGCCCGAAGGTGGGCGAGCCCACCCGCACGTCCACCGCCACGTCGAACACCTCGCCGTGGATCACGTGCACGAGCTTGCCCTGGCCGTAGGGGTGCTGCAGGTGCAGGCCCCGCAGGATGCCCCGGGCCGAGCGCGACATGTTGTCCTGCATGAAGATCGACGGCAACCCCGCATCGGCGTAGCGGCGGTGGGCCCAGGTCTCGAGGAAGAAGCCGCGCGGATCCGCGAACACGTCGGGATCGATCAAGAACACGCCCTGGAGCTTGGTACGGGTGACCTTCATCGCCCCACCTCTCGCGGGCCGAGCAGGCTCTGCAGGTAGCGGCCGTAGTCGGTCTTGGCCAGCGCCTGCGCCTGCACGGCCAGCTGCGCGTCATCGATCCAGCCGCGGCCGTGCGCGATTTCTTCGGGACACGCGATCATCAGGCCCTGCCGGTGCTCGATGGTCTGGATGAAGGTAGCCGCCTCGAGCAGCGAGTCGGGGTTGCCGGTGTCGAGCCACGCGAACCCGCGGCCGAGCTGCTCGAGGTGGAGCCGCTGCTTTTCGAGGTAACGGCGGTTGAGATCGGTGATCTCGAGCTCGCCGCGCGGCGAAGGCTTGAGCGAGCCCGCGAGCTCGCAGACCTGCGCGTCGTAGAAGTAGAGCCCGGTGACCGCGTAGTTGCTCTTCGGAGCCTTGGGCTTCTCCTCGATCGACAGCACCCGGCCTTCCTTGTCGATCTCGGCCACACCGTAGATCTCGGGGTTCTTCACCCAGTAGCCGAACACGGTGGCGCCCTCTTCGCGGCACGCCGCGCGGCCCACGATGCTCTGCAGCTCGTTGCCGTAGAAGATGTTGTCGCCGAGCACCAGCGCACACGGCTCGGTGCCGTTGCCCGCGAACGGCCGCCCGATGATGAACGCCTGTGCGAGCCCGTCGGGGCTCGGCTGCACCGCCCACGAGAGCTCGATACCCCACTGCGAGCCATCGCCCAGCGTGCGCTGGAACATCTCCTGCTCGTGCGGCGTGGTGATGACCAGGATCTTGCGGATCCCGGCCAGCATCAGCGTGGTCAGGGGGTAGTAGATCATGGGCTTGTCGTAGATCGGCATGAGCTGCTTGCTCACGCCCTTGGTCAGGGGATGCAGCCGCGTCCCCGACCCGCCCGCCAAGATGATGCCCTTCTCGATCATGCTCGCCTCGCTCGCCCACTCTTGCCCAGCTCGGGCATGGTCTCGATCACGGCCGTCAGCCGCGGTTGTCGTAGTTCTTCTCGATCCACTTGCGATACTCGCCGGTCCGCACCTGCTGCACCCACTCGGGGTTGCGGAGGTACCACTGGATGGTCTTGCGTAGACCCGTGGCGAAGGTCTCGGTGGGCTCCCAGCCGAGCTCGGTGCGGATCTTGGTCGCATCGATCGCGTAGCGGAGATCGTGCCCCGGCCGGTCCTTGACGTAGGTGATGAGCCCCTCGAGCTCGCCCTTGGTCTTGCCGGTCTCCTCGGCCACCACCGCCAGGATCCCCTTGACCACGTCGATGTTGCGGACCTCGTTGTTGCCGCCGATGTTGTAGGTCTGGCCGTCCTTGCCCTCGTGGACGACCTTCCAGATCGCCTCGCAGTGGTCGACCACGTAGAGCCAGTCGCGCACGTTGAGCCCCTCGCCGTACACCGGCAAGGGCTTGCCCTCGAGCGCGTTGAGCACCATCAGCGGGATCAGCTTCTCGGGGAACTGCAGCGGCCCGTAGTTGTTGGAGCAGTTGGTGATGCGCGTGCGCAGCCCGAACGTGCGCGCGTAGGCCCGCACCAGGTGATCGCTCGCGGCCTTGCTGGCCGAGTACGGCGAGCTCGGGTCGTAGCGCGTGGTCTCGACGAACATGCCCTCGTCGCCGAGCGAGCCGTAGACCTCGTCGGTGCTCACGTGATGAAACAGCCCCTGCCCCGCCGGCCAGTGCTTGCGACACGCCTCGAGCAGGTTGAACGTGCCCTCGATGTTGCTCTTGATGAACGCACGCGGGCCCGAGATGCTGCGATCGACGTGGCTCTCGGCCGCGAAGTGGATCACGAGATCCGGCGCCTGGGTGGTGAACACGCGGTCCACCGCCTCGAAGTCCACGATGTCGACCACCTCGAGCCGGTAGTTCTCGGCCTTCGCCACCGGCTCGAGGCTCCCGAGGTTGGCGGCGTAGGTGAGCTTGTCGACGTTGATGAACGTGTGCTCGGGGTGCTTGGGGACGAGGTGGTTGAGGAAATTGGCGCCGATGAACCCGGCGCCTCCGGTCACGAGGATCTTCATGGTGGAGAATCGTCCGAGGGGGCTCGGGGGTCCGCCATGGTAGCGGCTGCCGCCGGGCCGCTCCCGACCTTCGAGCCATGCACGCGCGAGAGTTGTCGCAAGCCGCGCCATGCGCGGGGTTGCCGTCGATGGCGACCCCTCGAAATCGCGGCCTGCGGGCTCCAGGGCGCTGTTTTCGGGGGCTCATCGAGAACCTCGCCGAAGCGCGGCACCGCGACCACGCGAGGCTTCGAACGAGCGAGAGCCCGGTGCCGACTGGTCGGCCCGGGCTCTCGGGTGTCGCCGTTCGTCGAAACGAAGGCTCAGCCACCGGCCTTGGCGTCGGGCGCCTTGACGTCGGCCGGGGCACCGCCGTCGGCCTTCGCGTCGCCGCCGTCGGCCGGCGCCTTCATGTCGCCGCCGTCGGCCGGAGGAGCACCGCCCTCGACCTTGACGTCGACCGGGGCCGCACCGCCGCCCTCGACCTTGACCTCGGCCGGACCGTCGGTCTTCACGTCGACCTTCACGTCGGGCTTCTTCTCGTCCTTCTTGGCGTCCGCCTTCTTCTCGTCCTTCTTCTCCTCTTTCTTGCTGTCGCACGCGACAACGCCAAAGGAGAGCGCCAGGGTGAGGGCGGTGATGATCGTCTTTCGCATCGAGCTTTCCTGTCTACTTGTTCGTGGGGTTCTGCCAGCCGGGTGAGGCTGGTGTGGTGGTCGTCGTCACGGACCGGCCCGGCGCTCTCGGAGCGCCTTCGCGATCGTGGTCATGAGCGTCATGGAATCGTAGGGCTTGTTGAGGAATCCGTACACTCCCGCCTTGCGGAGCTGCGACTCGCGCTCGCGGAGCACGTAGCCGGAGGAGATGATGACCTTGATCTCGGGGTCGATCTCCACGAGCCGGCGAAACGCCTGCTCGCCGTTCATGTTGGGCATGTCGAGGTCGAGGATCACGAGCTCGACGGAGTCGCGGTTGGCCACGTAGAGCTCCACGGCCTTGGCTCCGTCCTCGGCCGCGAGGACCTTGACCCCGGCGTGCTCGAGCACGCGGCGGGTGGCGTAACGCACGAGCTCTTCGTCATCGGCCAGCAGCACCGTGCCCTTGACCGGCGAGTAGTGATCTTGCGTGATGCGGGGGCGGACCACGGGCTTGACCTGCGCGGCCGGCAGGTACACCCGAAACGAGGTGCCCTTGCCTCGCTCGCTCTCCACCTCGATGTGCCCGCCGTGGTCGCGCACGATCACGGAGGCGGTCGCGAGGCCGAGGCCGGTACCCTTGCCGCGCGGCTTGGTGGTGAAGAACGGCTCGAAGATGCGGCTGCGGGTCTCGGGATCCATGCCGGTGCCCGTGTCGCGAACCTCGACGACCACATACTGCCCGGGCGCCAACAGTGGCGCGCCTTCCTTCTCCTCGTGAATCGATTGACGGCTGGCCGCGATGGTGAGGGTGCCGCCCTCGGGCATCGCGTCGCCCGCATTGATGCACAGGTTCATCAGGACCTGCAAGAGCTGCGAGGGATCACCGATGAGCGTGAGGCCCGTGGGCGCCTCGGTCACCAGCGTGATCGAGCGGTGGAGCGTGGCCCGCAAAAGCCGCGTGGCATCGCCGATCATGCTCGAGGCGTCGGTGGCCTTGTGCTGGCGCCGGCTCGAGCGAGCGAACGCCAGGAGCTGGTTGGTGAGGTCCACGGCGCGGCGGGCCGCGGTCTCCACCTCGGCCAGCGACTTGCGGGTGACCCCCTCGTCGAGCCGATCGAGGCTGAGGAGGTGGGTGATGTTGGCGAGCACCACCCCGAGGAGGTTGTTGAAGTCGTGGGCGATGCCACCCGCGAGCTGGCCCAGCGCCTGGAGCTTCTGGGCCTGGATTCGCTGGTCCTCGAACCGGTCGCGGCTGGCGAACAGCAGGATCGTCTGCGAGCCGACCGCGATCTTGTCGCCGAACTGGAGGTTGCTCTCGGTGATGCGAACGCCGTTGACGTAGGTGCCGTTGCGACTCCCGAGATCCTCGATCTTGTAGGCGCCGGCCTCGGTGCGAGAGATGCGACAGTGCGTGCGGGACACACCATCATCGAGGATCTCGATGGGGCTCTGCGGCCCGCGGCCGAGCACCATCTCCTCGCCCAAGAGGTAACGGCGGCCCATGGCGTGGCCGACGAGGACGATGAGGTGCGCCTCCGCCCCACCGCGCTTGTCACCGTTGCCCTCGGCCATCGGGGAGCGACGGCGAAGGGTGAGCGTCGCCGGGTCGGTGTCGTGGTTCGATGGCACGAGGCGGCCTGCATGGTAGCGCGGTCGAGGCCCATCCGGTGAGCCCCTACCCTCGGGTCGCGAGCTGCGCCAGTTGCGCGTTCTATGGTCCATGGACTCCCCAGCGCGCGCGCCGGGGACCGGGATCGCGTTGGCACGAGAACGTCACATCCGGCCGTATAGCGCCGGTTTCGGGCGTCTGCGACACTGCCCGCCCCTCGCCGTGACCGAGCCCGACGCCAAGGCCCCGCTCGCCCGCACCCCACCCGCTCCCGGGGTGAGCCCCACGCTCGACGGTCTCCTGGCCCCGCCCGAGCCGCCGGCGATCGACTACTACCTCAACCGCGAGCTGACTTGGCTCAATTTCGCGTGGCGGGTGCTGCAGGAGGCCGAGGACGCCCGCAATCCCCTGCTCGAGCGCGTCCGCTTCCTCGCGATCGTGGCCTCCACGCTCGACGAGTTCTTCATGAAGCGGATCGGCGGGCTCAAGACCCAGGAAGCCGCCGGCATGGGCGAGCGCTCCGTCGATGGGCGCACTCCGCGCCAGCAGATCGAGGTCGCCTATCAGGTGATCCGCGGGCTCGAGACGCACCAGCACGAGGTGCTCGTGGGGCTGCGCGAGGAGCTGGCGACGCGGCAGATCTTCATCGAGTCGTACACCGAGCTCTCGCAGGCCGAGCGGGCGACGCTCCGCGAGCACTACCTGCGCAACATCTTTCCGCTCGTCACGCCGCAGGCCCGCGATCCCGCGCACCCGTTCCCGTTCGTCTCCAACCTCTCGCTCAACCTCCTCGTCACGCTCCGCCAGCCCGACGGGGACGGCGAGCTGGTCGCCCGCGTGAAGGTGCCCGTGGGCCAGGGCATCCCGCGGTTCCTGCCCGTGGGGGCGCCCGGAGGGGTCGCCGGGTCGCGGCGGTTCGTGCCGCTCGAGCAGGTGATGGCCGGCAACCTCGACCTCTTGTTTCCCGGCATGGACGTGGTGGCGTCCGACGTGTTCCGCATCACCCGCAATGCCGACACCGAGGGCGACGAGGAGGAGGCCGACGACCTCGTGGCGATGATCGAGTCGGAGCTGCGCGAGCGAAAGTTCGCCCCCATCGTCCGCATCGCGCTGCTCCGCGGGGCGCGAGAGGAGCACCGGCGGATGTTGGCGCAGGAGCTCGAGCTCGAGCCGGAGGACGTGTTCGAGAAGGTGGGGCTGCTCGCGCTGTCCGACCTCGCCGAGCTCGTGAGCATCGACCGGCCCGACCTCCGCTGGCCGCCGCACCGCCCGATCGAGCCGCCCCAGCTCCCCGAGGAGCGCAGCGTCTTTCGCTCGATCCGCGACGCGGGCGGCGTGCTGCTCCACCACCCCTACGAGTCGTTCGCGAGCTCCGTGCAGCGGTTCCTCCGCGAGGCCAGCACCGACCGCAAGGTCCGCGCGCTCAAGATGACGCTCTACCGCACCTCGGCGGACTCCGAGGTGGTCGAGGCGCTCGTCGAGGCCGCGCGCAACGGCAAGCAGGTGGCGGTGGTGGTCGAGCTCAAGGCCCGCTTCGACGAGGCCGCCAACATCCGCTGGGCCACTCGATTGGAAGAGGCCGGGATCCACGTGAGCTACGGCGTGGTCGGGCTCAAGACCCACTGCAAGGTGATCTTGGTGGTGCGGCAGGATCGCGACGGGCTGCGCCGCTACGCGCACATCGGCACGGGCAACTACCACGCGGGCAACGCCCGTGGTTACACCGACCTGGGGCTGCTGACGTGCGACCAGGCGCTCGGGCACGATCTCACCGAGCTGTTCAACTACCTCACCACCGGCTACCGGCCGGGACGCGACTACCTCAAGCTCATCGTCGCGCCCAAGCGGCTCAAGCAGGCGCTGCTCGACCGCATCGAGCGCGAGGTGGCGCGGCACCGCGCCCAGGGGCAGGGCCTCATCCAGATGAAGATGAACGCGCTCGAGGACGCCGTCATCACGCGCGCGCTCTACCGGGCGTCGCAGGCGGGGGTGGCGGTGGACCTCATCGTGCGCGACACGGGTCGCGCGCGGCCGGGGCTGCCGGGGCTGTCGGAGACGATGCGGGTCACGAGCATCGTCGGGCGGTTCCTCGAGCACTCGCGGATCTACTACTTTCGCAACGGCGGCGAGGCGGAGGAGTGGCTCATCGGCTCGGCCGATCTCATGAGCCGCAACCTCGAGAGCCGGGTGGAGGTGCTCGTGCCGGTGGAAGCACCCGCGCTGCGGGCCGAGCTGCGGACGATCCTCGACATCCAGCTCGCCGACACGCGCGCGGGCTGGCGGATGCAAGGCGACGGCAGCTACGTGAAGGAAGACGTGGGCGGCCCCACCTCGCAGGAACGGCTCATCGAGCGCGCCGAGGAGCGCCAGCGGCTCGCGGCCAAGGAGCGACGCAAGGCGCGACGCAGCGGGCGGCGTTAGCGCGGCTGCGCCCGCTCCCGCTACTTCCCCGTGGCGAGCTGCTCGGCGAGGCGGGCGAGCTTCGGATCGGGATCCGAGCGCAGGGCCTCGAGCTGCGGGAGCGTGCGTGCGTGCTCGGGGTCGATGCGAGACAGCGCGCGCAGGCTGTGGAGGCGGACGTCGGCCGAGGGCGAGTCGAGGCGGGCGACGAGGGCGTCCTTGGCGGACTCGAGCTCGAGGTTGCCGAGCGCGCGGGCGGCCTCTTGCTGCACCACGGCCTCGGGGTCGGAGAGCGCGGCGATGATGTCCGGCGCGAGCTCTGCGGCATCGGTGGTCCGGCGACCGAGCGAGCGCAAGGCCTCGGCGCGGACGCGGGCGGCCGAGTCGTGGAGGCCCCGCTCGAGGCCCTCGATCGCGAACGGGGCCTGGGCGCGCGCGAGCGCGGCACAGAGCAGCTCGCGGACGCGAGGATCGGTCTCGAGCGCCATCAGCTCGGCCGCGGCGGCGCTGAAGTCTCCGGTAGTACGCGGCAGCGCCTCGACGATGGCGGCCCGCGTGTCGACGGGCTCGGCCCGCGACAGCAGGCGATGCAGCAGGATCGGCGCCGCATCCGGGTCGCGCACCAGCGGCCCGGTCAGCCGCGGGAACCCGGCGCGGGTGGGACGGACGGGCAGCGCCATCAGCTCGTCGAAGTAGTCGGGGCGCTCGCTTCGCAGGCGCTCGACCTCGGCGGCGACCCACGGCCGCCAGTCGGCGACCGCGGGCGCGGGCGTGGCCGCGGCAGTAGCAGCAGGCGGGGCCGAGCGGGCCTCCACGGGTGCAGCGACCGGGTCGATGGCGCCCTCGGGCGTGCTGCGCAGGCCATCGGAATCGTCGACGCCGCCGGCACACGCGGGGAGCACCGCGAGCGCGGCAAGGAGGAGCAGGGTGGAAATCGACTTGGTGGTCATCGTCGGCTCCTCTAGAGCAGGTGGAGGGCGACCTCCCACCAGTTGGCGGTGGGGGTCTGCGTCATGTTGGTCCCGCAGTGCACCTCGCCCAGGCCCAGGTGGTACACGTCCCAGTCGTCGACGTAGTGGGGAACGAGACTGTCGGGCAGGTTGTCGTTCATGTTCTGGATGAACGGGTCGCTGCTCTGGTCGTCGACGTCGGTGCGGAAGTACGGGTCGGGGATGAACAGGTGGGTCTCCGTCGCGAGCGGCGTGACGATGAGGTTGACCATGCCGGGCACGAGCGCCGCCACCCCACCACCACAGCCGCCGATCTCCTCGAACAGGCTCGGCATGAGGATGATGTCGTCGGGCTCGAGCCCGAATTCCGCGGTCACCAGCTCGCGCATGGGATCGAGGTAGTCGGCCTGCAGATCATCGTTGAGGTTGCGCAGCGCGGGGTCGGCGAGGATGTCGCCCACCGTGTCGTAGCCGTGGTCGGCGCCGAAGCGCGTCAGCTCCATCGACGGGTCGAGGCTCTCGAGCAGCTCCCATGCGGCCGGCACGTCGGAGATCAGGAACCGGAAGCCCTTGGGCGAGTCGGGGTCGGGCACGAACGACGTGTACTCGTCGACGTGGCCGACGCACAGCCACAGCGTGTCGAGCTCGAACGGCGCCTGGATCTCCTGCGACTGCAGGTAGGCCGCCATCTCGGCGTGGAGGCCCAGATCGCCCTGGCGGCCGTAGTAGATCCGGCCGAACGGATAGTCCACGCCGTCGACCGTGAGCGGCGGCGAGTTCTCGAGGTTGCCGAACGAGTCCCAGCTGGTGACCTGCGAGGGGTTGCCCCACGTGCGCACGTTGAAGTCGGGAGCCTCGAGGTTCTCCTCGGCGAACGGATCGAGCTCGCGGTTGCGGATCGAGTCGATGACCGTGTTGGCGCGCTGACCCTGGGCACCGATGCCGGTCGCGAGCTGGATCTCGTCCTGGATCCACACGTCGTTGCCGTAGGAATTGCCGGGGACCGGGGTGAACTGCTCGCCGAGCACCGCGGCGTACTCGGCCACCATCGAGGCGTTGGTGCCCCACGACTGGTCCACGTCGACCACCCACACGTGCTCGGTGGGCTGGAGGTGGTGGTTGAGCACGAGCGGTGACGAGCGCAGCTCCACGTCGGCGCGCGCGACCTCGTCGCCCGCGGAGTCGTGCACGCTGAGCGTGAGCCCGGCGAACACGTTGTCGGCCCCGAACACCACGAGCAGCTCCGCACCCTCGGGGCCGGGGGTGAACTCGTAGGACTCGACCACCTCGCCGTCGCCCGAGCCGACCGCGAATTTCTGGGGGCCGTTCCACACGCGGGCGTTCTCGAGGTCGCCGACCATGCGGAGCTGCACGCGGTGGCCCTCGGGCACCGGCGGCACCGGGATCACCGAGACGTCGTCCTCGGCGTCGAACACCACCTGGTACCAGTCGCTCGAGCCGCTCTGGTCGTCGTCGTCGACGTTGATCACGCCGTAGACATCGTCGAATTCCCACTCGAGCTCGGGCGGGCCAGTGTCGGTTCCGCCCGTGGTCGAGACGTCCGCGGCAGCGGTGGTCCCGGTGCTGGCGTCGGCCTCGGTGGTGCCGGCGTCCGTCCCCGAATCGCTGCCGTCCTGCGCGGGTCCGCCCCCGTCGTCGCCGCAGGCACCGAGCACTGCGCCGACGCCCACGGCCAAGAGCCACTGCACGCTCCGCTTTGCCATGGGCGCACGGTACCGAGAACCGGACACCGGCGTCGAGCGAACCCGCGCGATCGCGCCAAAGGCGCCGTCAGTCCCCGGCTTTCGGCGCCTGCTCGGCCGCGTTGGCGCGACCGTCCTCGAGCCGTGCGAGCTCGCGATCGATGAAGCTGCTCACGCCGGGGTCGGCGTTGCGGGCCTGGGCGAACAGCTTCTTGGCCGTGGCCATGTCGTCGCTGGCCGCCGCGCACAGGCCCGCGCCGGCCAGCGCCCGCGCACGCACCCGGGCATCGTCGAGCTTGCGGAGCTTGTCGTAGCGCATCTGGGCCAGCCCGCAGTTACCGCCGCTCCGGTCCGCATCGGCGCGAGCGAGCTCCGACCAGTCGTCGTCGTCGGCCTTGGGCTTCTTGTCCTTGGTCTCGTCGCGCTTGCCCGTGTCGCCGCCGAGCGGGTCGGGCAGCGGCTCGCTCTTGCTGGGGGCGCCCGAGGTCTTGGGCGTCGGCTTGGCGCCGCCAGTGGTGGCGCCGCTGCTGGTCGGGGGGGCTTGCTTGCCGCCGGTGGTGGCCTTGCGCATCGGGGCCCCGGGGAGCTCGGCGTCGTCGGCCGGCATCGCAGCCTGCTCCTCCGCCTGCACCACGGCCGGGGCGGGCTCGGGCGCCCGCTCGCCGATCGCGAGACCCCCGCCGCGCAGCGCCTCGCCCTCGGCGAGCTCCTGCTCTCGCTGATCCTCGAGCTCGGGCTCGGCGAACGCGAGCCGGCCATCGGCGGCGGCCGCCTTGGCATCGGCCTTGGCCTCCGCCTTGGACTCCTTCGCGCGCGACCCGGCCTGCGCGACCGCGGTGTCGCCGGTGGCCGGCGCCTCGCTCTTGGGCACGAGCACCACCAGCAGCAGCGCCGCGCTGCCGGCAAACGCCAGCGCCGGCACCCACATGCCGAGCCGCCACCGCGCCCAGAACGACGGCGCGGCCGCAGCCTTGGCCGGGACGGCCTTGGCCGCCTGGCGTGCCTCCACGAGCACGCTGTCGAGCAATCCTGCGGGCACGTCCTCGAGCGGCATGGCCACGCGGCCGAGCCGCAGGATCTCGCGGTACTCCGAGAGCCGATGGGCCACGGGGTCTTCGTCCGAAAGCTCGTCGATCGCAGACGAGAGCTCGAGGTCCTCGAGCGCGTCCTCGAGCCGATCGAGATCGGCAGGGGTGAAATCGAGGCTAGACATGGGCCCCCTCCTCCCTGCGTCCGCGGGCCGCGGCGCCCGCGGGGGCGTCGGCGTCGAGATCGCGCAGGTGCTCGCGCAGCTTCTCGAGCGCGTAACGCATGCGGCTCTTGATCGTGTTCTCGGGCACGCCCAGGGTCTCGCCGATCTCGCGGAACGACAGCCCGCTCATCTGGCGCAAGAGGAACACCTCGCGCTGGTCGTCGGGCAGCGCGTCGATGGCGGCGGACATGCGCTTGCGCAGCTCGGGGGCGTCGGCGGCCTCGTCGGTGGGCACCTCGGGGGCCGGCATGCGCGACAGGAGCGTCCCGCCCTCGTCGCCGTCGCGGCCGGGCTGCTTGGCATCGAGCGACTTGTGGTCGCGGAAGCGGGCGCGGCGGCTCTCGTCCACGCACAGGTTGCGGGCGATGGCATAGATCCAGGTGGTGAACTTGGCGGTGCGCTCGTAGCGGTCCTTGGCCCGTACCACCCGCAGGAACACCTCCTGCAGCAGCTCTTCCGAGCGGGAGCGGTCGCGAACGCTGCGGAGGATGAAGTTGTAGATGCCCCGCTGGTGGCGCTGAACGAGCGCCTCGAACGCCCGCGCGTCACCGCTCCGGAACGCCAGCATCAGCTCGGCGTCGGAAGGGCCTGTGGGCGGGGGGGAGCCCAGGAGCGAGGCGTGGGGAGCCATGGCGCGGCCGCCCCAAGCATGCGACGGCCAGCGCCCGGCGAGCAACCGCCCCGTCGGGCCGCGGCTATGGCAACGAGTGACCGGGCGCGGCGACCGACCCTTCTCCGACGTCGCGAGGGCCGAGCCAGCCAGCGGGCGCGGGCGCGGGGAGCTCCCGCGTACGCCCCATGGCTGGGTCCATCGCATGGTCGAGACCAGGGCCGTGGCCGCGTGCCGGCGCCCGCCGAAGGGGCGGGGAGCTGTGGCGAACGCGAGCATCGGTGGCTTTCCGTGACTGGTCATCCGAACGCAGGACCCTCGTGGCCGGTCTGCCCTGGTGTGGAAAGGCACGAGCCTTCCGCGTGGCATGATGGGACCCGATGGCCAGCCAAGCCGTGCGACGCCTGATCGACGCCACACCCGCGCCCGACGACCCCGGGGCGGTAGTGGCCGACCTCGAGCTCCAGTGCGGGTGCCGGGTGGTGCGGGTGCTGGCCGAAGATCGCATCGTGGAGCGACCGGGCGGCGAGCGCTTCGCGGTCGGCAAGATCCCTTGTCCGGCGGGTCACCCGGTGCGCGCGCCTGCGAGCTAGAAGGCCCCCTCGGGGGCCACCTCGTTGCGTGCTTGCCTACCGGTGGCTGCGGGGGGCCAAGTCAGTCGGTGGCCACTCGAGCTCGACCCCGATCGGGTCGTGATCGGACACGTGCCCGCCCTGGAAGCGCGGGCGCTCCACCGTCCAGGCCGCGGTGGGCCGTACGCCTCGCCCGGCCAGCCAGTCCATGCGCATGGGCACCGCACCGTTCCAGGGCTCGATGCGCCGCTGCAGCCACTGGAACAGCGGCCGCGGCAGCACGCGCTGGGCCTTGTCGAGGTACTCGGGATCGTTGAGATCGAAGCGGATCGTGTGCGAGTCGCGATCGACGAAGCCATCGATCGACAGGCCCGCCTCGGCCATCACGCGAAACAGCGGCCGCTCGAGCCGCTGCTCGGGGATCATGTACTGCGCCAGGGTGCCTGCGAAGCCGTAGCGCAGCATCTTGCCGCCGAGGTTGACCGCCAGCCGCAGCGGGCTGCCGAGGTCGTAGGTGTTGGTGTTGAGGTCGCCGCCGAGCAGCACGTGGCCGCCGTCGAGCTCGCGCAGCGCCTCGGTCACGCGTCGCATCTGACGGGCGCGGTGCAGCGGCGACGAGAACGGGTCGAGGTGCACGAGCGCGACGGTGAGCGTGGCCCCGGGGGCCTCGAGCTCGACCAGGAGCGCCCGCTTGGAGCCGAGCCGCCGCTCGAGCGCGTCGAGCTTGTCGCCGTACTCGGGCAGCCCCACCCCGCACACCCGCCGCACCGGAAAGCGGGTCAAGAGCGCGAGGCCATGCATCGCGAGCGTGTTGGGCACGCCGTGGTCCTGCTCGGCATGATCGCCGGGCGAGAGCACGAGGTGGCTGGGCGCGAACACGTGCCCCATGCCGAGCCGCTGCCCGAGGCCGTCGGCCACGTCGCGGTTGCCCGAGCGGCCCATGCCGTGGTCGACCTCGGTGAGCAAGAGGACGTCGAGGTCGCGGAGCCCCGGGTGCTCCTCGAGCACGCCGCAGAGGGTCTCCCAGCGCTTGCCTCGCTCCACGTTCCAGGCGGCCACGCGCAGCCGTCCCGGCCGTGCAGTGGCGCTCGCGGTGGCCGCCCGCACGTCCCACTGGAACCCGTGCAAGAGCGCCTGCACCTGCCCGCGGTGGCGGCGGTAGCCCACGTCGCGCTCGATCGAGCGGCGGGTGGGCAGCGAGGACCAGCGCGCGAGCTCCTCGCCGAGCGCGTGGTCGATGCGCCGCACGGGCACGTCGATGCGCACCGGAGCCTCGCGTGCAGTCTCCTCGGCCCAGCGGCGCCGGCGGGCTCGCCCCCGCTCGCGCCCGGTCAGCTCGCCGATGCTACCCATGCCGGCCTCGTGCCGCCGCGCGCCGGCGTCAGCTCTGGATCAAGATGCCCGAGGCGGTGAGCACGTGCTCGGTCCGCTCGCCGGCGACGGCATCGGGGTTGCCGCCGGCGTCCTTCTCGAGGTGCTTGACCTGATCCTCGTTGAAGGTACGGCTGGCCAGCGTCCCCTCGATGGTCACGGCCTTGCCCCGGCAATCCATGGGCACCGCGAACGAGTGGTCCTTCATCAAGACGCGCGCCGACTCGGCGCCGTCCTTGACCACCATCCAGCAGCCCTTCTTCTGGCACACGGCCTCGACCTCACCCTTGATCAGCACCTCGCCCTTGGGCGGCTCGGCGGCCGCGAGCACCTGGCCGAGCGGAGTGGGCTCGTCGGTCTTGCTGAACGGCGCGCCGAAGTGACCGGTGCCGGTGGCCGGGCCCTGCGGCTCGCCGCCCTCGTGCGCCGCTCCGCCGTGCGGGCACGACGGGTCGCCGCCCTGCTCGCCCTCGACGTAGATGCAGCCCTTCTCGTCGGCATCGCCCTCCGCCGCCTTGGCGGGGCCAGCCTTGGGCGTGGCAACGTCGGTCTTGGCGGGCTCGGCCGCCTTGGGCTTCTCGGTCGCGTCGTTCTTGGCGACGGCTGGCTTGGCGGCGGCCGGCTCGCTCGAGGGGCAGCCGGCCACGACCACGAGCGAAGCGAAGAGGGCAACGGAGGTCCAGCGGGAGCGCGTCATCGGGGCGAGTTGTGAACCCAAGGCCCCCGCGGTGCAAGGCCCCTCCCTCACGCATGCTCCATGAACGAGGCCGGTCGATCGTGAGGGCACCCACGGAGATCGGTGCACCGCCAGCCGGAAGGGTATGGACGACGACAGCACGCAGGGGAGGGCGCGGTCGCGACCGCCAGTGCGCGGCGGACGGCGTGAATGTGCCAGCGCAACGGCGTTCGCGACCCGTCCGAGGACGAACCGACGGAGCGGTGCGGGCGAGCGCGAGCCGAGCGCCGTCCGAGATCGACGCCGCCCTATGCGCTCGGGGCTCTCGTATGATCATCCGACGAAGTGAGCGGTCGGGAGCCACTGCCACGACGCCTCGCCGAGCGCTTCGTCGTGCAGGCGCTGCTCGGCGAAGGCGCAATGGGCCAGGTGTTCCGCGTGCACGACGAGCACGAGGATCGCGTCGTCGCGCTCAAGCTGCTCAAGCCCGAGCGCACCGAGGCCGGGCAGCTGCAGCGGTTCAAGCGCGAGTTCCGGGCCGCGGCCCGCTTGCACCACCCCTACTGCGTGCGCAGCCTCGAGCTGGTCGAGCACCGGGGCCTGGCCATGATCACGATGGAGCACGTCCCGGGCGGGTCACTGGGAATTCATCGCTGGGAGCGGCCCGTGGACGTGGCCCGGCTGGCGCTGCAGCTGCTCGCAGGGCTCGACCACATCCACGGCAAGCAGCTCATCCACCGCGATCTCAAGCCGAGCAACATCCTCGTGGAGCCGAGCGACGGGCCACCACACCCGCGGCTGGCCGACTTCGGCATCGCCGACCTCGCGGAGCTGTCGCACGAGGACACCGCGGTGGGCCTCGTGCAGGGCTCGCTGCGCTATCTCGCCCCCGAGGCGCTCGAGAGCGGCGTGGCCGACCCGCGCTCCGACCTCTATTCGCTGGGGCTCATCCTCTACTCGCTCCTCGCCGGGCAGCACCCGTTCGGCGGCGCCACGCGATCGCTGCGGCAGTGGCTGTCGATCCACCGCCGCGGCCGCATGCGTCCGCTGTCGCAGGTGCGATCGGACGTGCCGGACGCGCTCTGCGAGCTCGTCCACCGGCTGTGCCACCGGCGGCCCGAGGAGCGCTTCGTCGACGCAGCCGCCGCCCACGACGCGCTCCGCGAGCTGTGGCCACGGCTGCCCGCGGCCGGTCCGCCGCCCGACACCCCGCCGCTGGTGCGGCGGCCGTACCTCGCCGCGCCGGCGTTCGTGGGGCGTGGCACCGAGCTCGAGCAGCTGCGACGGCTGCACGAGGACATCCGCCAGGGTCGCGGCCCACGCGTGGTGCAGGTGGTGGGCGACCCCGGGCAGGGCAAGTCGCGGCTGCTCCGCGAGCTGCTCGTGGAGGTGCTCGACAGCGACACCATGGTCTACCCGGGCACCTGTCGCGCCGAGGGCGGCAGCCCCTACGAGCCGCTCGGTGACCTGCTCGAGGCGCTCGGCGAGGTGGCGCTCGAGGGCGACGACACGCCCCTGCACCCGCTCGGGCTGGTCCGGTCCCTGCCGGGCTTGGCGGGGCCCGACGATCCCACGGCGGATGTCTCGATCGGCAGCGGCCCCTCGGCAAGCTCGATGGTGGCGGAGCTCCGCCCCGAGGCGGCGGTCCCCGAGGATGCGATGTCGGGACGGCTGCAGGCGCACGCCCGCTGGAGCGCGCGGCTGCGGCTCTACTGCCGCAAGCGCCCGCTGCTGGTGCTGCTCGAGGATGCGCAGTGGGCCGACGCGCCCACGCTGCAGCTCGTGGCCACGATGGTCCGCGCGCTGGTGGTCGCGCGCGAGCGCGGCGACGCGGTGCGCGTGGCGTTCGTGGTCAGCCACCGGCGCACGGCGGCACACCCGGACCTCGACGCGCTGCTCGAGGCGACCGCCGAGTACGGCGTGCTCGGCTCGCTCGACCTGCCCCCGTTGTCGGCAGAAGGCTCGACCGAGGTGCTGGCGTCGATGCTGATGACCCGGCCCGAGGCCGTGCCCGACGCGTTCGCGGGGCCGCTCGTCGCACAGGCCGAGGGCAACCCGCTGTTCCTGGCGCAGATGCTGTACAGCCTGCTCGGTCGCGAGCAGCTGCGGCGCGGGCCCGACGGATGCTGGCAGCTGCTCACCCACGAGCTCTCGGCCGCGAGCCTGCCCGGCAGCGTGACCAAGGCGATCGGCGAGCGGGCGGCCCGGCTGGCCACCGAGCACAAGCAGCTCATGGTGGTCGCCGCGGTGCTCGGACGGCAGTTCGACGCCATCCCGCTGGCGGCGCTCGCCGGCACCGACGAGCTGCGCTTGCTCGACGGCCTCGACGAGCTGGTGCGTGCGGGCTTCGTCGAGGACCACGAGCGCGGCTATCGATTCGTGCACGACAGGATCCGCGACTCGATCCTCGAGGCGGTGCCGGGCGCCGAGCTGCGCCGGCTGCATGCACGGGCCGCCGAGCAGCTCATCGAGCACGAGGGCGAGCTGCCGAGCGCATGGCCTGCGATCGCGCACCACTTCGAGCAGGCCGAGGACGACCCACGCGCCTGCGAGTACGCGCTGCGGGCCGCTCGCCAGGCCTTGCGCGAGCACGCGGACGGGGCTGCGCTGGACTTCCTGCGCCTCGCACGGCGGGTCGCCGAGCGCGGAGGCCTGCCGCTGCCCGACGAGCTGTGGGAGCAGCAGGGCGACGCCCACACCGTGCTCGGCCACTACGCCGAGGCGGCCGATGCGTATGCCCAGCGCCTGCGGGGGCTGACCGAGCCCAGCGAGCGCGCGGGTCTGCTCAGCAAGCTCGGGCTCATCGAGTACAAGCAGGGCAACTACCGGCGCGCGATCGAGGTGCTCGAGGACGTGCTGGCGACGATTGGGCTCCGCGGTGCGCGGGTGTTCCTGCCGCCGGCCCTGCGCATGCTGGTGTCGGTGGTGGCGAGCCTCCTCCCGCTCCCGCGCTGGCGCGGGACCACCGCGCAGGCCGAGGTGGCGATCCGCACCCGCACGCTCTTGGCCGAGTGTGGCTTCATGGCCGGTGACACGATGAGCGCGTCGCACCACAGCCTCGCCGCGGCCAACACCGCGCGACGGCTGGGCCCCAACCCCGAGTCGGTGCGCGCGCTGGTCCTCTACGGCCTCGGCATGGTGCTCTACGGCCAGACCCGACTGGGGCTGCGCCAGCTCGAGCGCGCCCGGGCCCACTGCCGCGAGGTCGACGTACCCGAGAGCCTGCGCTGCCGGCTGACGGTGACCGAGGCCCTGACCACGTTCGTCCGCGGTGACGTGCCGGGCGCGATCGAGCAGCTCGAGGACGCCTGGCAGCAGTTCGGCGCGGCGGCCAGCGCAGAGGCCCGGGTGTTCGTGCTCACCTCGCTCACGCAGGTGATGCTGCTGGCGGGGCACGAGCTGCAGCGCTGCGAGCACTACGTGCGTCGCATGCGTGCGCTCGCCGAGGAGCTCCACGACACGCGGCTGCTCGGCACGAGCCACCAGTGCCGCGGGTACCTGCTCGCGTGCAAGGGACGGCTCGGCGACGCGATCGAGTCGCTGCGCCGCGGCCAGCGGCTGTCGCAGCAGGTGGGCGACCGCGTGATGGCGATGCGCAGCGGCGATCTGCTGATCGTGACGCTCGCGCTGCACGGAGAGCCCGACGAGGCGCTGGCGCTCGGGCGCGACGCCGCCGAGCGAGCGCTGCGGCATCCAGGGCAGCGCGGATACATGTGCCGCGATGCCGGGCTGCCGATCGCGGCCGCCGAGCTGTTGCGCAGCGGCCGGCCGCTCGCCCCCGAGCTCGCCGCGCTGGTGGATTCGGTGCTACGCCGGCGCCGACGCGAGGTCATCGCGCTGCCCACCGCGGCTCCGATGTGGCTCGTGGCCGAGGCGGCGTGGCGCCGCTCGCAGGGGCTGCCGCACGACTTCGCGGGACCGATCGCCACCGCCGAGCGGATCGGGCTCCGCGGCGAGGCGACGCTGTGCCGGCGCGTCGCCGAGCACTTCGGCGCCGACGTGGGCGAGCGGATCGAGCCCAAGCCGCGACCGCTCGCCTCGCCGCCGCCCGAGTGATGCGCTCGACTGGCCTAGCCGGCGCTTGCCGAGCCCGAGGCGCTGGCCGAGGCCGTCACGCTGGCCTGCACCTGCACCGACACGTCCACGTTGGCCTTGATGCTCGCGGCCGCGTCGAACGCGGCCTTGAACGGCACCGCCACGCACGCGGACAGGCGGGCGCCGATCTCGGGCGCGCTCTTGAGCGTCTTGATCGTGCCCTCGACGCCGGTGACCACCGCCTTCACGTCGCCCGCGACCCCGAGCGCCTGGTTCTTCATGCCCACGGCGATCTCGAGCACCGCCGGCAGGTTGCGCTCGATTGCCGCGCGGAACGTGGCCGCGAGCTGGGCGTCGGCGCTGCCCTGCACCACCAGCGCCACGTGGCCCGGCTCGCACTTCACGTCGCCTTGCACCTCGGCCGCGCAGGCGGCCTTGCACTCGGCGCTGGCCTTGGGCGGCTCGATCTCGCCCTCGCACGAGGGCGCCTTCATCTCGGCCGAGCACGAGCCGGTGCAGGTACCGTTGCACTGCCCCGCGGCCTTCATCTCGCACGAGCCGTCGCACTGGCCCCCGCACGTGCCGTCGGCCAGCGCAGAACACGCACCCTCGCACTTGCCGGCGCACGAGGCCCCGTCGGACTTCTTGCCGTCGCAGGTGCCGCGGCACTGCCCGCCACACGAGCCCGAGAATTGCGCGCTGCACGAGCCCTCACAGGTGCCGTCGCACTTGGCCGCGGCCTCGAGGTCGCAGCGGCCGCTGCACTGCGCCGTGCAGGTGCCCGAGAGCTTGCCGGGCTCGCACTGCACCTCGGCCATGCCGGGATCGAGGGTCCCCTCGCACTCGCCCACGCAATCGGCCATGGCCTTGAGCGACGCGCTACAGCGCGGGGGCTCGAACGAGAGCGAGATCTTGGCCGAGCCGCCGAGCTTGCCCTTGATCTCGGCGATCGCGTCCGTCGCCGCCTTGCAGGCCTGCCCGCCGCTCTCGTACTTGCCGTCCTTGCCGAGATCGCGGGCCAGGTTGCCGCACGCGGTCACCAGCTTGGCGTCGAGATCCGCCGCGAAGCCCTTGATCTCCACCGCCGCCCGCACGCCCGCCTTGACGCTGCCGGCCACCTTCGCCTCGATACCGAACTCCTTGGCCCAGTCGATCTTCATGATCGCGGACACGCTCGACACGTCGGGGCAATTGGCGGCCGCACTGACGAGCCCCCCGGGGTCCGTGCTCACGCCGAGCTTGTCGCACGACGACAGCGAGAGGGTGGCGGCGGCCGGACCGAGGACCGCGACGCCGAGCACGAGACGAGACAGGAGCGAGGGGGAGCTGGTCATGACGGCGCGGAACGTACACTAACCACGCGCGGGGGGAAGGCTTGGTCAGGCGACGACACCCGACCACGCCAAAACGTGGATTCGGGACGGGTGGGTCAGCCCGCGTGCCGGCGGCGAGCCTCGTTCTCGAGCCGCGTCTCTGCGATGACGCGGTCGAGCTCTGCCACGACTCCCAACGCCCACTGCCGCACCCGTGGGTCGGGATCCTGGGACCAGCGCTGGGCATTGCTCCGTTGCTGCGCGTAGAAGTCATCGAGGCTGTTGATGACCCGAGGCGCGGACAGAACCCTCGCGACCAACTCGCGGGCTGCTGGACCTTCCGGCCCGAACCGAAGGAGGATGCCCCGGGCGAGCGGATCGAGTGCCTCGACGTATAGACTGGACATCTTCGCGACCGTCCTCGCCTTCGATTCGTCCATCCCCACCCACTCGAGGACCAACCGCGGATCGATCGCCGAGAACAGTGCAAGCCGTCCCAGGGCCCACTGCAGCTCGAAGCCCTTGCCATCGTCGAGCGCGGCCGAGATCTGCGCCCATGTCGCTTCTGCGTAGCCATGGTCGAGAAGCCAGCGCATGAACCGCTCGGCCCGGGCCGATCCTTGATGGCGCAGCAGCTTCGTGATGGTGGCATCGATCGCCGACACGACGCGGCCATGAGTGGCAAGCGCCATGGCTGCGGCTTCCCAAGCGACTTCACTCCCTGCCGTCCTCGCGTCGCTCCTGGCGACCTCGCGCAAGAACACCTCGGAGAGATCGAGCGCCCGCTCGCGAACAGCTGGCGGGAGGTCTGGCCTCGCGAGCACATGAGCCACGAGCGGGATGCCTGCATCCATGGCCTGCGTAGCCTTGAGGTCCTCGACCAAGTCCAGGAGGACACCGGGGCTCGCCTTCGAGTGCTCGAGTCGAAACGCCAGGGAAACGAGGGTACGTGCAGGAATCGGAGTGCGGCGAACGACCGCTCGTAGGCGCTCTAGTCGTTGATCACTGACCTCGGCCCAGACCAGCACCTCGGCCACGACCCGGTCCCAGCATGGGTCATCAGCATGGCGATCGAGCCAGCGATCGAGCATCATGGGCTCCGCCTCGGCTCGTCCAATGATGTACGGAACGAGGAGCGTCGATGTACCGATGCGCAGCGCGTGGTCTTCGAGATGAGGCAGGAACACCTCGTCTCGATCATGGAGACCAAGTTGCTGCATGAAGTACGGGCGGCGAACAGCCTCATCAGAGACGAGCCATGAGAGCTCGTCGAGCAGGAGCGAGGGCGACCCGAGCGCCGCTTCGACGAGCTCCGTATCGCGTTGCGCCTCGAGCGTCGCGCGCCCCTCCACATCGATCGGCCATGGCCCAGGATGGTGGTTTCCCACCTGGCTGGAGAGCTGCTCTCCGAAAGTCACTGGAGCGAGGGCAGCCTCGACCGCGGCCAACAGGAATGCTCCTTGATCGGGAAGCGCATGCCAAGCCTGGATCTCCGCGATCTCGGCCAACAATGCGGTCTTCTGGGCACGAGACCACTCCCTCACCGCCGAGACGAGGCCATCGCTCGCGCCATCGGCCAAGCCGAGGAAGCCCGCGACGACGGCGCCCCGGAGGTTCTGTGTGACTGCCTTTCGAGCCGCCGTGGCGACTGGCTCTGCGGGGTCGGCCACCGTGGACAGCAGGAGCTTCCAGGCCTCGACCTTCATCGCGCGCACCTGGTCATTGGTGGGCACGGGCCATACCCCATCGACCTCGTCCTCCCGCGTATGGCCAACACCGGTCTCGGAGACTCCGATGGCGGCATCGAGCCCTCCGATTGCGAGCGCACGCATGGCCGGGTTCGGATCCGCGAGGTGAGCGCGCAGGAGCGCCATACGTTCCTCCCAAGGGCGGTAGGTCTGGCTCAAAATTGGCAAGAAAAGGCTTCGCCAGATCCCCGTCGCGTTGTTGGCCCAAGGCTCGAACTCCGCTTTGGCCGAGCGAGACAGCGCCGCCTCGACCGCGCCGAAGACTGCAGCATCGAGACGGCGGTGCACCAGGTGCTCGAGGGTCTGCCTCGCCGCGGAACGAATGCCCTTGGCCGCCTCGAACCGGTCGTCATCCCAGCCCAAGAGCACGGTGGTCAGGCTCTTGGCCACCTCATCGGGAAGCACGCGAGCCGCGAGGTACAGTGACTCACCGCTACCGAACCACTGGGTGAGCTCGTCCAGCGACCCCTGCTCCGCATAGCGGCGTTCGAGCTCGACGCACTCGGAGCGCGCCATGTGCCGCAGCGCGGGGAAGGCCTCGACCTGACGCGCAACCTCGAGCGCTCGCTCGCGGAGCTCCGGAAGCCAGCGAGCGACCCGAGGGCCCAGATCATGGGGAGGTCCGAAGAACCGGTTGAGGATGATGCGCACCAGGTTGTTCGGGCTCACGTACCTGTAGTGCCGACTGGAATCCTGCCTCCGCAGGGTGCCGCGATGGACACAGAACGCGTCGGCCTGCTTGACCAGCTGCCAGTCGCGGGGCTCGTCGAGGACCTGCCGCAATCCATCCCCCAGTTGCTCCCAAAGCTCGTCCCAGCTGAGATCTACATGACCCGTCAGGATCGCGACCAGCAGGCACTTTGCCATGATTTCGGCTTCTCGGTCCCATCGCGAGTGATCGCCTCCGTAATCCCGCTTCGGTCCAGCGATGACTCGCTTGGCTGCCTCCCAGCGGCTGGTCTCGTCGTGACCATGAATGAACGCGTCACGGTCGGCAACCAGCGCTCGTGCCAACAACACGATGAAGAGCGGAAAGCCCTCAGCGAGAGCGTGTACCCTCGCGATGCGCGGATCCGGATGCAGCCCCGCCTCGAGCTCTTCAACGATCAACATGTGGCTGGCCGCGTCATCCAATCGATCGAGCTCGAGCAAGTCGACGCCATGAACACGTAGATCGACCGCGTCGGCGTCGGCGGTCCCCAAGAGCACCAAGAGCGAGGCTCGAGCGTTCGCCCGGAAGGACCGTGCGGCCTGCATGACATCGCTCGAACGTACCTCGTCGATCACGAGGACGACGCCACGTGTTTCGGCCAACCATCCATCCTCGATGGCACGATGACCATCATCGGGATTGCTCGTGTACACGACCGTTGCCGAGGGATCCGGGAGAGCGCCCAGCGACTCGTAGGCCGCCCGGGTCTTGCCCACACCAGGGGGCCCGACCACGCGAACGATCCGATTTTGGCCCACGAGGCTTCGTATTGCCGTTCCGATGGACCGCCGAGGTTCGTCGCCGACGAATGTCGGTTTCTCTCGCTCTCGTCCGAACTCGCTGCCCCATTGCTCCCAGCTCTTGAGGCCCTGAGCGTCCTTCAGCCTCAACGGCTCGCGCAGCTTCGCAGGAAGGCGCGGTCGATGCTCGCTCAGATATGCTGCGAGGTGATTACCGTCGATGAGCTCCATCTGCTGCGGCAGCGTGGCTGGCACCTTCATCTCCAAGTCCCTCAACCAGAACTCGAAGGCCTCCGCCAGGTCGGCCACGAACTTGATGCGCTGCGCATCCCCCGTGGGCTGGTCCGTGACGACCACGTATCGACCGCCACGCTCGACGTGCTCGAGAACGTCACGAGACGGGCGCTTCGCCTTGGGGCCGACCTTGGCCTCCTTGCCGCCCTTGACCTTTCGCATGGTCTTCATCTGTAGGTCCGCGGCCACTCCAGTGCTCCACCAGGTGTGCCCCGACTTGCAGCTGTACCAAGTACGCCCGTCCTCGTCCCACGTCAGGGCTTCGCGGTAGGTCGCCCTCGGCACCCCAACGGTGCCGCTCTCGACGACCACGACCACATCGCGACCACCGTCCTTGCTCTCGGTGATCCCGGGCCCAATGACCTTCCCGTTGGGATGTCGTTGCCGCAGCTCGTCCTTGAGCAACACCCCCACGAGTTCCTCGAACAGGTCCCTGCCGAGCGCCGCCTTCGCGATGTCCTTGCCGAGGATGTCCGTGATACGCATCGGCTGCCGCCCGCAGGCTAGCAGAGGGTCCAATCGGTGGGCATCCCGCCCGTCAGCGCCCCTCGAACCACTCCATCGGCATGCTCTGGGTCACGAGCTCGGCCACGCTGAACGTGTGGATGCCCGCCTCGCGCGAGACCTCCTCGGCAAAGCGCCAGCGGGCCTCGCTGCGGGCCATCACGAACGCCCGCGGGTACTTGCGGGCCAGCCACATGGCCGTGCGGAGGTTGGTGCGGTCGACCCCCGAGCCCAGCACGAACACCGGCTCCTTGCCCGCCAGATCGAGCCGGTCCGCCAGTCGGTGCCACAGCCCCGGGTCGCGCAGGTCGCCCGCCACCACGTCGCGGCGGTAGTCCCCCGAGAACCCCACCTCCTCGGCGAACACCAGCGTGCGCTGCTCGGCATCCACGTCGATGATCACCACGTGGTCGAAGCTGCCTGCCGCGCCCCGCTGCAGCTCCTCGAGCACGGTCTCGCCGAAGCGGCCGAACCCGGCCAGGATCACCAGGTCGCGCGGGTTGGTGCGGCGGAAGTGGTCGAGCACGCGGCTCTGCACCAGGTGCGAGGCCGCGATCTGGTGGCCGTTGAAGATCTGGCACTTGCGCGCGAGCCGGGTGGCCGCCATCGAGTGCAGGAACCGCAGGTCCGACACGTGCACCACCACGTCGGGCCCCAGCCGCGGCACCTCCGCGAGGATCTGCGTGGCCGCGTCGAGGTTGGTGAAGTCGTCCTCGGTCAAGAGCAGCACGCGGCGGGCGTACTGGAGCTTGAGCCGCCGCAGCACGGCCGGGCTCGCCACGTCGCCCACCACCACCCGCGCCCCGAGGGCGTCGCGCAGCTCCGCCGCCGAGCCGGCAGCTCCGGGCGACACCACCACCACCACCGGCCCGCGCGGGTCGGCCTGCCGCAGCCGTCGCAGGTAGAGCAGCGTCAGCTGCCCCGCGCCCGCCACCACCACGTGGTCGCGCATCCGCGCGAGCCGGCGCTCGGGCGCCAGCACCCGCAGCGCCGCGTCGATCACCGCCGAGGCCGTGATCGCCGGCGCCAGGAAGTACGCGACCCAGAGCAGGCTCCGGCCCCACGCGGGACCACCCACCGGCGTGCCGAGATCCATGCCGCCGAACAGGAACAGGCCCATCGTGTAGTAGATCTTACTGAGCGTGTCGGTCTCGGCGATCTCGCGCTCGCTCACGCCCACGCCCGACAAGAAGCCCACCACGCCCAGCACGAACGCCAGCACCGGCAGGCCGAAGCGCCAGCGCAGCGAGCGAAGCTTGAATCGGCGCGGCCGCTCGACGGGCAGGGCCTCGGCCACCTGCGTCACGGCACGCGGAGGCCGGCGCGTCTCGATCACCGCCGACTGCTCGAAGCTCGCCGCGTTCCAGAAGCCCGACGCGCCATCATCGAGCGGCGAGCGGATGGACGACGTGAACGCAGTTCCCGAGGCATCGGGATCGTGACGCAGCGCGGACACCGATGCGCGAGGGTCTCACGTCCGGACCGCCGGCCGCTACCGGTGGCCTCGCGTCCGACCTCACGGCGCGCGGCGCAGCACGATGCCCACGTACGGCGGCGCCATGTCGAGGCTGCCGCCCACCGCCCACCGCTCGGCTCCTGGCAGGCCGTAGACCCCGTGCAGCGCCAGGCCCGTGCCCGACGCCTCCACCTCGACCGCCAGCCCCCCCGCGGCCACCGTGCCCGCACCCCCCTGCGGGCCCACCACGGTCGCAGTGCCGTCGGGCGCCATCCAGACCCCGTTGAGGCCGGCCAGCGCGGGGACCTCCGCCGCCGTCCACTGCACACCATCCCAGCGCGAGAGCACCCCGGTCGTGCGCCCGCCCACGGCGAGGATTTCGTCGGGACCGGTACCCCACAGCGAGATGAGATCGAACTCGGTACCCGACGGCACCTCCACCCAGCCCTCGGCCGGCCCGGTGAAGTGCATGAGCAGGCCCGCGTCGCCCACCGCCCACACGTCGTCGGCCGCCGTGCCCCAGATCTTGTAGAGCGCGTGGGTCTCGAACGAGGGCACGGGCAGCTCGTGCTCGGTCCAGGCGGTCCCGTCGAAGTGGCAAGCCACCGGGTCGCGCAGGAAGCCGTCGCCGCCCACCGCCCAGATGTCGTCCTCCGCGGCCCCCCACACGCCCCACAGCGGCAGGATCGTGTCGCAGCCGTGCTGCTCCCAGGGCCCCGCGTCGCCGTCGCGCATCAGGATCACGCCGAGGTCGCCCACGAGCACGCGGCGCGTGCCCACGCCGAACACCCAGTTGAGCCCCGGCACGTCCTCGGGCAGCGCCTCGGCGCTCCACGCTGCGCCGTCCCAGCGCCACAGCCCCCCGCGCGACAGGCCGCCTTCGAGCGGCTGCCCGGCCACCGTGTAGACGAGGCTCGGCGCGGGGCCCCACACGCAGTAGAGCGCGCCCACGTCCTCCCCGAGCTCGAGGCTCGGCTCCCAGCCGTCTGCGGGCGCGCCCGTGCTCGCGTCGGCGGTGCTCGCCTCGCCCGTGGCGTCGCTGCCGGGGTCCGTGCCGGTGCTGGTGCCCTTGCTCTCGTCGTCGCTCGAGCTCGGGCTCGTGCTCGTGACGTCGTCGTTCGGGGACACGTCACCCGGAGCACAGCCGAGGAGGGTCGCGAGCTGCCCCACCACGAGCGCTCGCACGCCGCAGCTGCCTGCGGCACCGGGCCACCTCCCCCGGCTCGTGCTCGCACGGTGCACCGCGGCTATCATACGCGAATGCGCATGGAGATCGATCCTGGCGTGCCTCGGCGGCTGCACGCGGCGTCCATGAGCGTCGTGGTGGTGCTCGGCCTCGCGCTCGCGGCCGGCTGCAGCGACGACGGCCTCGCCAATCAGAGCAGCGGCCAGGCCGAGACCTCCACCACCGGCACCGTGCCCCCGAGCGACGCCGGGGCCGGCGGCTCGGAGCATGCGCTCGACACCGGCGGCCTCGACGGAGGCACCACTGCGGCCGGGGGCGGCACCGTAGCGACCTCCGACGGGCCGGGGGGCGACACCGCCACCGCCACGCTCGGCCCCGAGATCGCCACCGACACCGACGGCCCCGCGACGAGCTCCAGCACCACCATCGACATCGCCACCGGCGGCACCGAGACCGAGAGCACCACCGGCGGCCCCAACCAGGCGTGCGTCGACGGCTGCGCCGTGGAATTCATGTGCGGCACCGAGTGGATGAGCGCAGAGGACTGCGTGAGCTGGTGCGAGGCCAACCTCGTCGAGGCCAACGAGTTCTCGCCGTTCTGCCGCGACGCGTGGGAGGGCGTCTCGGCCTGCGTGGCCACCCTCACCTGCGAGGAATTCATGCAGTGGCAGGACCCGATGGAGTTCCCCTACCCGTGCTCCGATGCCGACGTGACGCTCTCGGTGGAGTGCAAGGGCCAGTGATGTGAGCCCCGGCCAGGGCGGCCTGGTGCTCACGGCTTGCGCAGGTAGTCCATCGCCCGGCGCTCCTCGTCGGTCGTCCACCCGTCGTCGAGGATGAGCACCAGCAGGTTGCGCAGTGGCTCGTGCAGATGCAGCGCATGCGCGATCGAGCCACCTCGGTCCCGCACCTTCTGCACGTAGAGCACCGCTACATCATCAGAGTCGGTGGTGTAGCTGTTGGAGAGCTCGCGGAACACGGCGATGACGCTGTCCATATCGATGCCATAGTCGTCGACGAGCGCGTTCGCGATGCCGGCCTCGTCGACGCCGAAGACCGAGGTGAAGCGGGGCAAGAAGCTGCGCACGCTCGCTTCGCGTGGCCCCGTGACCTCGATGTAGATCGTGTCGGCCATGATCGCACCCAAGACCCCACCGATCACGGCACCCACCGCCACACCAACGGGACCGAGCCAGAGCCCGGCCACGGCCCCGGCGGCCACACTCCCGGCGTAGCCCCCACCGAGGTTGACCACCTCGCGCCCCGCAGCGTGGACCTTGTCTTCGGCTGTGCCGACGTTATAGACGGCCACCACCGCCGTCAGCACCCATAGACCACGGCCGACTGCCCCGAGTCGCCGTGCGGCCGCGTTGACAGCGGGCCGAGCTCGTCCCCCCGAGTCCACGATTTCCAGAAACACCTTTTCCTTCTGCGCAGCGGAGAGGATATCGAACTCCTGCTTGAAGAGCTCGTCGGCGTACTTGGTGCAGTAATATTCGAAGTCGAACCCCTTGCGCTTGAGCTCCTTCGCCCAGGCGAGGCCAACATCGCTCGTGCGCACCCGCGCCAGCGTCCTGATCTCGTCGCGCATCTGGTGGGCGGCCTCGGCCGCCTCCTTGGCGCTGAGCACTCCCGCATCGTACGCAGCCCTCATCTCGCGGGACATGGCCTGCGTCTTGTGGATGTAGTCCTGTCGTACGCGCGAGTCGTTGATGAAGCGCACGGCGAAGCTCGTCGCCTGAATTTCCAGCTGCTCGATGGCTTCTTCGAGGTCGGAGTGAGGTGGTCGCAGAGACGGAGACGCAGACATGAAGACCTCGCAGATGAGCGCTCCACGGCCGCGAAGTACCCTGCCACCGCACGAAGGTACCCCAACTCGTAGAGCGAAACGAAGATCGCAAAGCCGTAGTAGCACCGTCCTTTGGCATCCACCAGCCTTCTTAATCACTTCACTGAGCCCATTAGTGCTATTTTATCGAACCACTTCACATTACATGCCGATCTACCATGACCCGCTACTCTGGGCATAGCTCTCGCTGTCACGAAGGGGCCACCCGCAATGACGGCCGCAAGGCGGAACGATCATGCCGCGCTTGCGAGCGCACGGTTCCATGGAACTGCCGCACCCGTGCTGCCAACGCCGACGTGACGCTCTCGGTGGAGTGCAAGGGCCAATAGCCGCCTTGCGGCGTGGGACCAGTGACTGCGAGCCGCGGGCTCACAGCTTGCGCACGTACTCCATGAGCTTGTACTCCTCGCCGGTCGTCCACCCTCCGTCGAGGAGGAGCACCAGCAAGTTGCGTAGCGGCTGGTGCAGCCGCAACGCGTGCTCGATCGAGCCGCCTCGCGCCTTCACCTTGGGCAGGTAGAGCGCGGCCACGTCGTCGGAATCGGTGCTGTAGCTGTTGTCGAGCTCGCGGAACACGGCGAGCACGCTGTCCATGTCGATGCCGTACTCGTCGATGAGCGCGGTGGCGATCCCCTCCTCGTCGACCCCGGTGAGGAACGAGGTGAAGCGAGGCAGGAACCGGCGAACGCTCTCCTGGCGCGGCCCGGTGATCTCGATGTAGGCCGAGTCGGCGACCATCGCTCCGAGCACGCCGCCGATCACCGCGCCCACCGCCACGCCCACCGGCCCAAACCAGATCCCGGCCAGCGCCCCGGCGGCCGCGCTGCCCCCGATGCCGCCCCCGAGGTTGGCGGCCTCGCGCCCCGTGGCGTGCACTTTGTCCTCGGCCGTGCCGATGTTGTAGACGGCCACCACCGCCGTCAGCACCCACAGCGCGCGGCCGAGCGCGCCCATTCGAGCCGCGCCCGCGCTGACCTTGGGGTTGGCGCGGCCCGCCGAGTCCACGATCTCGAGCAGCACCCGGTCCTGCTCGCCCTTCGTGAGGTTGGTGAAGTCGCGGTCGAACAGCTTCTTGGCGTACTTGCTGCAGAGCTGGTCGAGATCGAGGCCCTTGGCCTTGAGCGCCGCGGCCTTGGCCCGGCCCAGATCGCTCGAGCGCACCCGCGCCAGCTCCATGATCTCGTTGCGAAGCTGGTTGGCGGCCTCCGCGGCCTCGCGGGCGCTCATGCTCCCGGACTCGTACGCGGCCCGCAGCTCGCGCGACATCGCCTGCGTCTTGTGGATGTAGTCCTGCCGCACGCCCGAGTCCTGGACGAAGCGCGTGCCGAAGCTCAGCGCCTGGATCTCGAGCTGCTGGAGGGCCTCTTCGAGCTCGCGGTTCTTGGCTGGGGGCATGGGATTCCTATGCTCTGGTCGAGGTGGGTCGCGCCCGGAGCCGGAGTCGGCGACGACGGAGCCCGCGGGGGCGCGCGAGGATCTCGAGCTCGTGGACCAGGCCCGAGAAGAACCGGAATCCTAGTATGGTCGGGGCCACGATCTCCATGCCCGAGAACAACCCCGGGGTGTAGGGCCGCTCGAGCGCGAGGCGCTCGAGCTCGTGCCCGTCGCGGTCGAGGAGGACGATGTGCAGGGTCTCCTCGTAGGGCCGATCTTCGGTGAGCAGGAGCAGGAATCCGCCATCGTCGAGCTCGAGCTGCGCCTCGAGCACGGTCCCCGGCACCGCGACCTCGAGCGAGCGCGAGCGATGGCATGCGCGCGCCCCGTTGGGGGCGGAAGACCGCAGGATGAAGCTGTCGATCACGCGCACGGTAATTTCCGTTCACAGCTCGAAGCCGCTGGCGTCGTACTCGCAGCGCGCCTGGGCCCGCCCGTCGGCGGGCAGCCCCACCGGGCCCACCGGCTTGGCCACGAGCGCGGCGAGCCACGCCGGCCGGTGCTCGGACAGGCCGTCCCTGGACTCGGCCACGCGCTCGCGCCAGGCCTCGTCGGTGAGGCGATCGTCGGCGGGCACGAAGAGCTCGCGATAGCCCATCACCGCGCCGCGGGCCACCATGAAGCCTTCGGGGGTGGGGATCACGGCATAGACCAGCTCGGGGTGCGCCACCCCGACCTCGAGCGCGCGGCGCTGCCAGGTGAGCACGTCGGCGACGATCGCCATGTCGTCGTCGCCCGCTTCGAGGTGGTCGGTGTCGGCGAGGGTGACGAGCGCGTGCTCGACGGCCCCGCCCACCCTCGCGATCTGGGTGCGCTCGTCGGGAGTCAGTGGCTCGCCTGCCAGCTCCTTGCGCGACCATGCCTCCATGCGCTCGAGCACGCCGACCACCGCGGCGGTCTTGGTCTCGAGCGAGTTGAAGACGGGGTCCCACTCTCCGCTCGCGGGCTGCTCCGTCACGTCGATGCCCGCGTCGCGCACCCGCGCCTCCACGCCCTGCACCAGCTCGCGCAGCTTCGCATAGACCTCGGGGTATGGCTCCACCCAGCCATGCGGCGCGGGCAGATCCTCGGCGTCGCACTTGGCCCCCAGCTGCCGCGCATGGAGCAGCGTGTCGTGCCGCAGCTCCGCCCAGCCGCCCGCGAACGCGCCCAGCATGCGCAGCTCGAAGGCGCGCGGCTCGAGCTGGTACGGGTCGGCGTGGAGCAGCTCCGCCAGCGCGGCGAGCGTGCGGTGGTAGGCATCGTCGCGGCGCAGGCGGGCCGCCATGCCCGAGCGGCCGTGCTCGATGCCCGCCTCGATCGCGGCGCGCTCCGACCCCGCGAGCTCGAGCACCAGCGCGCGCGCGCGCTCGCTGCCGAGCACCGTCGCCGAGCCGACCGGCCCCATCATGCGCAGCACCAGCCCCTCGCGATCGGGCGTCAGATCGCGCACCACGGGCAACAGCGAGGCCATCCCCTCGGTGTCGCCGAGCGTCCGCTGCCCGATCGGCTGCACCACCGGCCCGCGCTCGAGGTCGAGCCGATCCGCCGGCAGGCGCCTCCACTGCGCGACGACCATCGCGAGCGCCGCGGGCTCGAGCAGCGCGTCGAGGTCCCCGGTGGGGATCGCCTTGCGCGCCACCTTGGCCGCATCCGCCACGCCCACCGTCGCCGGCTCGCCCACCACGAAGCTCGTGATGCGTAGCACGTCCTCGAGCGCGCGCGTGGCCTCGGCATCGCCCTCGGTGCTGAGCGCCAGCGCCAGCAGCACGGCCGGCCGCGCGTGCTCGCCCTCGATGGGGAACGACGACAGCCCGAGCAGGCTCATCGCCCGGAAGTAGCGCTGCATCGGCCCCGTGCCCACGTAGTGGCTCCGCGGCTTGGTGAGCGTCAGATCGAGGGTCTGGCCCCAGCGCTCGAATCGTTCGAGACCGGCGGCCGCATGCACCTTGGCAACCGCAGCCACCACCTCGGTCTCGATCGCGGGGTCGAAGCGGGTGATCGGCGGCGGGTCGGGAGGCTTGGGGAGCTCGGCTTCCGCCCCGAGCTCCTTGCGGAGCTCGGGGTCGTCCCACCCCGGAGGCAACAGCACCGCCGCCTCGGGAGCGTCGCCCGGGGCGGGCTGCTCGAGCAGGCGCAGCGCGGTGGCCCAGTACATGGCCGCGGACAGGGCCGCCTCGCGGCCCGCCTCGGTCTTGGCGCCGTCGTGCAGCGCGGCGGCCTGCTTCACCAGACCCTGCAGGGCGCTGGTCAGCCGCGGCACGAGGTGGTCCTGCTCCAGCTTGCGCAGGATCCCGTCGAGGTACTGGTGGGTCAGATCGATGGCCACGTCGACCGTCACGTAGCTCGGGAAGCGAACGTAGTCGTTGCGCTCGTACACCTGGAAGAGGTGCCGCGCGCGACGGCTCTCGCGGGCCGCCGCCGCGGAGGCCTTGTTGGGTGGCGGCTGCGGGGTGAGGAACAGGCCCTGCTCGGACAGACGGCGGCGGTGATCGTCGGTGAGGCCGGGCAGGCGATCGAGGTTGGCGAGCTCGGCGTCCGTGCGGGTCTCGGTGCCCTCGGGGAGCACCGCAGCCCAGCGCGAGGGCTCGGCGGGCTTGGGGTCGGCCTTCGGCGTCGACGCCTTGGTCGCGGTCGGATCGCGCTTCGCTACGGGCTCGGCCTTCGGCCTCGGCGCGGAGCTCGAGCCACCCGTGCAGGCGACGAGCAGCAGGGCGATGGCGAGCGGGCGTTGCATCTACGGATCTTCGGCAGGAGTCGCGAGTCGTGGAGCCCCCATCAGAATACGCAGTCCACGTCGGCCATGTCGGAGGCGATCACCTCCACCCCATCCACCAGGTAGCGGTACCCGTGAACGGGAGCCCGCGCGCACGACGCGGCGTGGTCGCGCGGGCCGGCCCCGAGCTCGCCCGCCGCATGCAGGGCTTCGCTATGCTGGTGCTCGCGCCAGCGCGAGCGTGCCGATCCCTCTGCCATGAGCCTCATCGCCGCCTCGATCCCCGCCTTCTTCGTCCTCATTGGCGTGGAGCTCGTCATCGCGCGGTGGCGGGGTGCTCGGATCTACCGCTTCGTCGACGCCGTTACCGACCTCGGCTGCGGCATCAGCAGCCAGCTCGTGGGCCTCGCGTTCGTCGCCGGCAAGCTGATGATCTACACGTGGCTGTTCGAGCACGCGCGGCTGTTCGAGTGGTCGGCGAGCTCGGTGTGGACCTACCTGTTCGCAATCCTGGTGCTCGACTTCACCTACTACTGGTGGCACCGCCTGAGCCACGAGGTCAACGTGCTCTGGGCCGCGCACGTGGTGCACCACCAGAGCGAGGACTACAACCTCGCGGTCGCGCTCCGCCAGGCGTGGCTCACGGGGCCGACGATCCTCCCGTTCGAGCTGCCGCTCGCGCTGCTCGGCGTTCCGGTGGTGCCGTATGCAGTGGGCAAGGCCGTCGTCACGCTCTATCAGTTCTGGATCCACACCGAGCTCATCGGCCGCATGGGACCGCTCGAGCGGGTGCTCAACACGCCGTCGCATCACCGGGTGCACCACGGCATCGATCCCGAGTACCTCGACAAGAACTACGGCGGGATCGTCATCGTGTGGGACCGGCTGTTCGGAACCTTCAAGCCCGAGGCCGAGCACCCCACCTACGGCATCACCAAGCCGCTACGCAGCTTCAACCCGGTGTGGGCGAACGTCCACGTGCTCGCCGAGATGGCGGCGCTGGCTCGGGCCACACCGCGGTGGCGAGACAAGCTGCGGGTGCTCCTCGCACCGCCGCGCTGGCGGCCCCCGGGGGCCCTCGTCACGACCCGCGAGACCGGCCCAGGGCGACCCAAGCACGAGGTGCCGGTCTCGCGGGGCGTGGTGGGTTACGTGGTGCTGCAGCTCGCGACCACGGTGCTCGGCACGACGCTGGTGCTTTGGCACGGCAAGACATGGGAGCCCTCGGTGGTCGTGGTCGCCGGGGTGATCCTGGTGGTGGCCACGCTGACGGCGGGGGGGATCATGGAACGCAAGCGATGGGCGTGGCCGCTCGAAGGGGTGCGGATCGTGGCGGCGGTGGTCGCGGTGTTGATGGTTTGAGCGAGGACGGCTCGCCAGACCCCCTTCCCGACTCGCCAGACCCCCCTTCCCGACTCGCCAGACCCCCTTCCCGACTTCCCGCGGGTATGAACCG